>Ga0209353_10000068_pt1 | contig 58417 bp, 84 predicted proteins | sample LauGreSpBDMM15SD_2_FD_187561 | JGI IMG/M metagenome (GOLD analysis project Ga0209353, IMG submission 187561) | Freshwater lake microbial communities from Lake Michigan, USA - Sp13.BD.MM15.SD (SPAdes) (version 2) | ecosystem: Environmental > Aquatic > Freshwater > Lake | place: Lake Michigan... | reverse complement strand
TATGTGTATAAAATCATCTTCAAGATATATAATACCATTAGTATAAAAATCACTTGTACTAACTAATTTCTTTTCAATAGAAGAATCATGATTACCTGCTACGTAGATTTTAGTTGGAATATCTAATTTAGAATACCAATCAATAAAGTTTCTAACTTCAGGTTCATTATTGTATGGATCTCTAGGATTACTACAATCACCAGAGTGTATTACCATGTCTATATCTTTAGGTACATTTAGTAAATCGTGATAACTGTGTGTATCACTTATATGCCATATTCTCATAGTTTCTCTGCTTTATAAAACATTACAAATACTTTTCTACTATTTAAAAATTCATTAGGATATTTACTATGAAAATAATTACACGGATAAGATAATAATCTATTTTGTTTATGACCTATTACAGATTTTAATATCCATTTATCTTTGTCATTAGAATCTTTTATTAATAATTTATCAAATTCTTCCTGTGTAGTATCTTCAAGTTTTTCTCCATGTTTCCAATGTTCCCAAAAAGCTGTGCCATTTAATTCGCAATAATTATTTTCAGAAATATATAATACTATTGCTCTATCAGGTTGTTGACCTTCTATAATAGAGTCGTTATGTATTCTCCAATCATTATCTTGTCCTTCTTTAGCTTCTCTAAAAAAACTTAATATAGGTTCTATAACGCAGTTTTCTATTTTAGAAATCTTCTCACAAACTAATTTAGTAAAATTTTCAGAAGGTCTCTTAACCCAAAAAGACTTTCCAGGAGTTTTTATTTCCTGGAAAACACTTTCATCATTATTTAATTCATTAATTAGATTAATATCTAAGAAATCATCTTCTACATATATCATTTGTCTATAGTAAATACAATGTTTACGAATGGTAAATATAACACATGCGTGTTAAATGTTTCTTCTTCGTAAGTTCTAATTCCAAATAAAATACCTGGATACGTACCAATAGCTAATTCCCAACCTTTTTCATCATTGTTTAATGTCATTTTGTCTTTGTTTTAGTATTAATCTAATTGTCTCATCACAGTCTTTCTGCGATTGAGGTTTGTATAACGTTCTTTTGTCACCAATTAATGACATATAATGTTTAAACATCTTCCAACGTAAAGGAAAAGAATCATTAGCTCTACCTTTAGTTTCTATTATAAATTCATGACCTACAAAATCAGGAGTGTATTTTAAATTTAATACTTTTTTATTTCCTCTATTTATAAAATCACCTTTACCATTAGATTGTCTTTCTATGCACTCATTATTAAAATTAAAAGAAGGTAACAACTCATAAGTATGTTTTTCATATTCTGTATATATACCTGCTTCTTTTAAAGCTTTATACATATACTTTTCTAAACCAGAAGCGAAGGTGATACCATCATATATCACCTTCTTTGAAACAACTGGTCCTTTTTTTCTACTTATCCTTTTCATTAGTTACGATGACCGTATCTTTCCTTCTTAACATCAACTAATTCATAGTTAACAACCATATTACCTATTGTAGTTGACGAATTGTAATCTTCTAAAATATCTACTTGTAATTCATCAAAATCTAAATAATCAACACCTTCAAAGTCTTTGATTAACGCTTCTTCAGTTAAGTCTTGAATTTCTTCTCTACATGCTTGTATGTATAGCACTGCATCCATTAACTCTTCTTGTACGTCATTTAAGTACTTAGCAAGACCTTTCATTTTTTTAGTACGTTCATCATGTAAAGTATGACCGTATTTTTCAAAACCAACATCTGATCTAGATACAAACTTTTCTACAACTCTTTCTACAATAGGATCTCTAAAATTAATTTCTTTTTTATTCATTATAATGTCGTTGTTACATGATTACTTAATCCAAATGTACCCGCAGTATTACTACCAGTTATTGGTAAACGATTATCTTCCTTAACAAATGTACCATTAATCATTTTGCCATGTCTTGATTTAATTACATCATAAGCTGATACAACACAGTCTTCAACTTTTAATCCCTCTAATGCAGCTAGATTTGTTAATACAACCATCATATCACCAATTGCGTCAATGAATTCATCTCTATCGTTCTTAAGAATAGCTCTACCTAGTTCTCCACCTTCTTCCATTAACTTAACGAATTGAGTTTTAGTATCACCATTTCTGTAAATACCACGCTCATCAGCCCATTGTCTAATCAAGTCATATACATTAGGAACTTCAACTTCAACTTCTTCAGGTTGATTCTTGTGTTCTATAGCCATAGACTTTTTACCTAATGACTTACAATACTCATCCATTGCTTTGTTATAGATAAATGAACGTGCTGGATTGAACATAGATGTTTTAGCGTTTTTAACTATCCAGTCGCATAGATCTGCAGTTAAAACATACTTGCCAAAAGAATTATCCATTTTAACACCTAAGGTGTCCATCAAGTTGCCCTTTAACTTGTTCAAAGGAAAAGGAAATGTAGTTGTTTGTTCTGTTACGTTTAATACCATTTTATTTAATTTAGATTTAGTTACTAATTCTTTGTAAGATTGCCTGTCGACTTTGTAGCCATATAATTTTTGAAGTTCTATTTCTTTGTTTGATATATAATCTATATCATCACTTGAATCTAATACTTCGTATTCTTTATAACCATAACCCTGTTGTCTAGTTAACCTATCTTTAAGATCACATGTGACTCCTATTTTTTTACCAAATATATGGTATAGATAATATTTCATAAATTTTCTAGTTCTTTTTTAACGTCATACCACCATTTTTTACCAGTTTCTCTTATTAATTCATTTACTGCTATTATTGCGCATTGTCTAGAATCATACTCATCAATACCAGAGTAGTAGAATTTACCTATTAGTTCTATTGCTTCGTCTGCTGGTGTCATAATAAATTTATTTCTTGTTTAACTGTATACCAATATTTTAAATTTTGATTTAATTGACCATTGCCATCTGCTAAATAAACATCAATAATTTCCCATTGACCTATTATCTCATCAACTGCTATTAATGCACATTGTTTATCATAATTCCAATCAGTTCTTTGTTTTAAATTATTTGATTTTTTAGCAAACATTCTTACTAACTCTTTTGCTTTTTCTTTTGGTGTCATAGTTTATCGTTATATAAGTGCATGTTATGAGCGAAATGATAATACGTACCAACTTCTAATTGTAGTACGTCAGCAATATCCATTTGCAAGTTTGAAAAACAAAACTGATCGTTACAAAAACCATACCAGAGATCATTAGAACGCATTAGAACCGCCATATTTAGTTTGTTGTCTAATATAGTAAACTGTATAGCATAAGTACACGGAGTATCGTTAGAATACGTATCAATCTCTTTACCATCGTATATAGATATTGTTGCTTTTCTAGTATCAGGTTTATCTTGTAATAATTTTATAACCTTACCTATTTGGTCATTACGTCTCCATTGCCAACCATAATTAGATCTAACTTCACCGTTTTCGTCCATCATATTTTTCCATATTGGAGCATACTTAGATATTTCTACAGCACTTGGATCGCCTGATAAATACCATTGCCATTCTCTCATAGCATAATTAGGACTCCACATTCTAGTTGCTTCACGTATAAAATTATCTGTTGGATTTTCTATATAAAAACCTACATTAAACAAAGCTTTTGTATTATCAAAATCAACACCTTCTAGTATTATTTTATTTAATAAATATCTATAAGCTTCGTTTGCGTTTAAAAAACTACTTTTTATATTTGTCATAATAGTATGTATAATATTTGAATATTTGTTTCCATATCTCGACTTTCTTGTATGCATCTGGACTTACATTTACCTTTTTATTCATCTCGATACATATATTCCATTGTATTAAAGACTTTGCTTGAGGTGATATATAAATACCATTATTAACGCACCATCTATATGCTTGACCTTCTTTTTCAGAAAAAAGATAATCACCCATATCAATACCTTTCTTAACTGCCATCTAATCCCAAGGCATCTTATCGTTACTAGCATCTACTGGAACATGAGGTATAAAACAACCAGATCTAGGTTCCCATCTAAAATGTGCTTCTGCTCCGTTTTCACCGAGGTTTTGAAACTTTACTTTAAGGACCTTACATTTAACTGTTTTGTTTTCATAGTCTCTATGAACTAATAAACCATGATAAGATGCATCGTACCATTCACCACCACCTTTAATGTTGTACATAGTTGGTTCTTCTATTTTACCATCTCTATCTTTATACATTTTAGTAGGGTGAGCAACTACAATAACTAGCACATCGTATTTCTTAGCAAATACCTCAATCTGTTGTAGATATTCCAGTGTGTATACGTTAACATCTCCAGAAGCATCTGTTGCTCTAACTTTATTAAATGGATCTATAACAAGACATTTAATACCTTTACGTTTAACTAGTTCAGCACCTTTTCTAAGAACAGACTCTAACGTATAACGTTCCATGTCTATAAAGAAATAACTACTATTAACGTGAGTTGCTATTTGATTCCATTTTTCTCCGTGTATATCTTCCGGCGATGGCATATCACCCCAGGTTTTACGCATTAACTTATGAGCATGTAGATATGTAGGTTGATTTTCAGGCGAAGCAAATGCTGTTTTCCAACCATAATTACCATTATAACCTACAACCATCTGATCAACAAAGTCAGACTTACCACTACTAGGTATACCAGTAACAGTGATAAACTGGCCCGTATAAGTAGAGAAAATGCTATCAAAATTGTCCAACCCAACCTGGAAACCCGGTTTGAAACCGTTCCTAACGAAATCTGTGACATCGTCTTCAATATCTTTGAAAGTCTTGACGTTTTCCAACGGAACAGGTCTTGCTTGCGATATTCGCTGAGATAATCTTTCTTTTCCATACTTTAATAAATATTCATTTGCGTCTTTACAATCTTCAAACGATGCTAAATAACAAACTTCAGAACCTAGTCTACGTATAAGTTCAGTTTGTAACGCTTGTCCAGCGGCATCAGAATCAACAGCTAATATAATCTTATCCTTATCGTCAAAGTAATCAATACAACTGTCTAGATAATCTAGATTATTACTATTTAACGTCGCACCATTAGGAACAGATACAACGTTTGTAATTCCTGCTTCGTGTAGTGCGAGGACATCCATTTCTCCCTCAACAATAACACAGTATTCAAAACCCACAACACTATTAATATTATAAAAAACCTTTTCAGCACCTTTGAATAACTTAAAGTTTTTCCTACCATCTCGATATTTTATATTAATTAATTGATCACCCATAAAGTAATTAAACTTTATGACATTCTCAGTTTTTCCTGTCTGAGGCATAAACTCTGGACCTTCACTTATTCTTAATTCATTAAGCGTTTGTTCAGAAATACCTCTACCTTTAAACCATTCAACAACCTTAGAGCTAGTAGCGTGTATAGCACTAACTTCTGGTCTAACATATATCTTTTCAGACGCACCTTTACGCTGATAAGTATGTAGTTGAAATGACTTATTACAGTTATGACAAGTACCAAGACCCCGTTCCCAATCATAAGAAGCACACTTGGCTTTCTCATTCTTAGGTTTTCTATCAGAAGAACACATAGGACAAACACCTTGCGTTTTACCTTCTTCTAGACCATATTGATTGAAAGTATCAATCAAGAACCCATTGATCTCTGTATTATTTACTTGCATCTATTAAATTTAATTGTTACTAATTATAGATAGAAAAACCCCAATAAATGGGGTTTAACTAACTACTAAAGGTCATTAACCAGCTTTGAAATTTACCTACGCACAGTGAGGTATCTGGTCTTCATCATTCGCATTGCCTAGTCAGTGTCTAGTATAATTTCGGTTGCCGTGCGTGTCAGTACAAATGACCTTAAAAAAAGACCTAAAGGCTGATCTTACGGGAAGCGCTATAGATACATTATTACCAATCTGGGTCTTTCTTGTAGCTTACCGAGTTATCAGTTACGGAGCTTTTACAAGAGCAGGGTTTCTGGTTTGCCGACCTTAATATAAACCCTTTTTAAAAGATGTCGAGCCTAACAGCAAGCATTGGTAATTTCTTTTAGAACGGTAAATCGTCAAATACTTCTTTAGGTGCAGACTTTTTAGGCGCTGAACTTTGTTGTTGACCATCTTTAGGAGCTACGTTTACGTTTTCTCCATTAGTCCAAAGTACTTTAACATTACCTAAATAAACCTTAGGAGCTTTAGACTCTCGTTCTTCTTTACTTTGTCCAACAGTAATAGGACCTTGGTTTCCAAACTTATCAAAGTCATCATTCAGCACTATCGTAATAGGTAAATATTTACCCTTAGCACCGCTAATAATTTTGTCCTTTGGAATTTCATTTAAATTGATACTCGCATTAATAATTGAAGCCATATTTATTTATTTAATTGATTAAGAATTTATAGAGTTAAGTTAATAAAATAATTTTCAGGAACGAAGTCTGGATCGTTGTAAAACAAGTTATATGCTTCAACAGCTTTCTCAACCTTTTCTTTGCCTGTTTCCAAGAATTTGTCAGAACAGTCATATATACCTATTTGATTTGTTACTTTGTCTATGGCCATAAAAACCATATCGTAACCAAATAACTGTTTATATATATACGCTTGACTGTCGTAGTTATATTTCTTAGCAGAGTATCTGAAGTCTGCTAGATTAGATGTAGTCTTTAAATCTACAATTAACTTTTCAGAATGATTAAGTATATCTGCTTTACCTTTCCACATCAAACCTGCAATTTCTGCAATACCAGGAACCTCGTAGTCATTGTTGTCTGCTCTGATTAAACCTCTACATACTTCGTTAGATAATACTTTGTCTATCATTAACTCTAACTGATCTACTTCGTGTTTTAACAGACACATTTCTCCACCAGACATTTCCTTATATATATTTGTATTTCTAGTCGATGCTTCAACTATTCGATACTTTTTAAGTTTATCTGGTTCTAATATAGCTGTATGAAAATAACCACCAATCAAGAAGTTTATATTCGACTGTTGAGTATCTCTTAATGCTAGTGGATTAGTTAATAACGTGCCAACATTTGAATTACTAAGGTACTGTTTGCCAAAATCACCATAATAGTCTTCATCATTTTTAAGTCTTTCTAATATTAATTCCTTTTTCATATTACAGTTTAGATAAAATTGTTATTTGTTCTTTACTTAAATCGTATTTGCCTTTAATAGTTTCTAAAGAACCACCTGTTTCTACAAACGTTTTAGCTTTTTCAAGACCAGCAGCATCTAATTTTGCTTTAACAGGTTCAGTTTTACCATGTGTATTTGACGCATCAGCATCTTGCGTATCATCAATCAGTAATAAATTACCAAGAGCATATTTTTTACCGTAACTAGAAGCAGAACCAAATGCCTGTGGCGTCTGCATACCTTTTTGAACTAAGTCTACACCAACAATTGCTTTGACTTCGATAACACTGTCGCTTTCGACATCATGTATAGCAGCTCTACTTATTATCACAGGTAAATCGTGAGACATAAGATAATCTTCACTGATTGTAACGTACACCTTATACTCTAGTAGAAAAGGTTTAATAGCTTCTAATAGATCCTCAGCCGATCTAAAATTGTACTTACCAAAAGAATTGTACCTACTTTTGTTTGCTTTAAACTTTACTTGTATTTCAGAAAGTTTTTGAGCTAAATTTAATTTAATTTCATTCATATTTAATTGTTTACTTGTTTCTAGTTTTTAAATAATTAGTCATTCTATTAAGCATATCATCTGTTTTTTCTAATTGACCTAAAGTTGTATTACATGGGTCGCAAAGTATTCCTCTTATGTGATTATCTTTATGGCAATGATCTATTACTTTTCTATTAGTAGTAAATTCAACTTCACATATTTCACAATGAGTAACTTTATCTAACATGATATTCATATCTTCTATAGATAACTTGTACCTCCAAGCTCTAGTAAATTCTTGATGACATTTCTTACAATGACCATATTGATTAATTCCTTTAATATTTGACTTTTGAAAGTATATTTCTTTATTACCTAAAAAACCACATTTAGAACATTTCTTATCTTCTAATGCTTTTTTGATATTTAAAATAACTCTCTCTTCTAAACTTAATGTTTTCTTTGTTCCCATAATTATAACTATATGTATATATAATTACACAAAAAGAAATACTTTTACATTTTTTAATATAATTAAACTAAAGATAGTCAATCACTTGCGATGGTTCTACATTCGCTATTAACTTGGTTATCGCGAACTTTTTTAACTCAGATATTCTTACATAAGCACTAGGACCTTTAAAGTCTAATATCTCTGCTATTGATATTGCAGAGTGTTTATCACAGTCAAGACCATAACTTAATCTTAATACTTCAGATTCTGTATGAGTTAAATATTTCTTAAATAAACCAAACAGATATATATTTAATAAATCTATATTGTACTCTTTAGATTTATCTTCATACTGAAATACAGAACGTTCAGAACTTACACTGTCACTGTTATCATCGTAACTGTCACTATCCATACTTTGAAATATACTATTAAAGAACATCTCGACCATTTTCTTATCGTCAGGATTATTCCGCATTTCATTTAATTTATGTTCTGGAATCCGTATACTGCCTCTGTTAATGTCTATCGCGCGTCTAATCGAACCTTTTATTCGTTTTGACAGAAACGATTTCAACGTTTGTTCTGGACTGTTAGAATCGTTTATTTTGTCCCATTCTATTTTACTTACAGCTTGTACAAGACCAGCACAACCTTCTTGAATTATATCTGTTATATCCATAATACCAGATGCTTGATCTGCTGTAGAAAACTTTCTAGCTATATTTTCAACTAAAGGTATAAATACAGTTATTAATTGATCTTTAGTATACTCATCGTAAGATTTATTTTCTATGTTAGATAAACATTCTTTTAAATCTTGTTTGTATCTAAGATAATTTTGTATGTTATACTTTTTCATTTGATTTTTCTTTATCTATTTTATCCATGAAATCTTTTATATCTCCAATAGTATATATTCCTTGTGCTGAATTATCTAATGGAAATACTCTAGTTTCATCAGGTAATCTAGATGCTAAAGGATTTAACCATCGTCCGTAATGTGACCTAAACCATATTCTTTCGAAAAAGTCATGATTTATATAATCTAATAACTCTCCGTCTTCATCACATATTTTATCGATGTCTATCATACGCTGAGGTATTCCAAATGTTGTACTCATAATCCTTTTTCTTTTTTATATATTAGTAATAATTTTTCTATTGATAATTTACCCATATCTTCAGTTGTTAAACTATCTAAATATTCTCCAAATCCAATAACGAATTCATTAATAATTTTTAAAACCTTACCTGTGTGGTTATATTCTAATGGACAATCATTATAGCAATCCCAATACTGAGTATGTGGTCTAATCTTTTCTTCTAACGTCATAATGTTTGATTTAAAAGTTCCTTTTCTTTTTTAAGTTCGTTACTCATATTTCTGTAAACTGTTCTCGAAGAACAACCAAGATATTTCGCTAGTTTCTCAACAGTGATTTTTTCACCATCATCATGAGTGTATAGCATAGCATCGTAAATCTCAGACTCTGATAATTTTTTACGACCAATAATACTTCCTACAATTTGTAGTTTCTGTTCAGCAGTTAAGTTACAGAATTCTTTGAATATTATCTTGCGTAATTTATTTTTAGGTGGAGTTTCAAGATCTTGCATACTAACATCATATATAATGTTTTTTAATAGTTGATCAGATATTGTAAAGGTAATAAAATTATTTGACTTATCACAGATAAATTTACATAAATTTTCTAGTTCATCTTGATCCAGTTGAGGATTAAGATACCAGATAACTAATATATGCCACTTAAGACTTCTATAAGTATTTATTTTAGCTTTACTTCTAAACAACTCATAACATTCAAATGTTCCATCTTTGTAATAATCACCCCATTCGAATTTATCTGTTGGTTGATCTTTAATTGGAAACTGTCTATATATTATTCTTTTATTTACCAAGTATCTTAAATTTCTATCATGTGACATTAGCCCCTTATTATTTATATATATACCCTATTGTCACATTATCTTCATCATCCTCATTATCTGAATCGTTTTCTTTTTTATTTCTCATATCCTCAAATAATTCTTTACTTCTACCCATTATTTTATATCGTTTAACATGTGTCTTAGATCAGTTATTTTCTGTGAACATTTAATTGCCATTTCATAATTCTCTGCATTTTCAAATTGTTCAAGCATAATATTTAATCTTGTAATTTCCATGATAATTTTATCCTTTGGATCTGTTTTATGATGTACTTCTATAGGTACATTACTTAACTCTAAATCTTGAATAAACTCTTTGTCTAATTCCTTTTGTTTATTAATTAACTTATCTACTATCAGATCAGCTAAATCTTCCATTTGCTTTTTGGTCATATAATTATTTTTATTTTAAATATTATCTATTGTAAAAACTACTAAGCCCGTGTGGTATATTAGTCTATTCTTTCATACATTTATTCAATATAAAGAACAAAGATACTAAAAAGATATAATAACATACCTTTATTGATTTCTTGATAAAATGCATTAATCTAATAGTATCATATAATTTTTAGGACTATTATCTTTAAACCACCATATTCCAGCATAAAACAAACTATGCAGTTTAGTATCTACTTGACCATTATTCGTATCTCGTTGATTAAGTAGCATTTCACAACCCTTAATAAAGTCATACATACTTAATTCTTTAGCATTTAAGTAGCAAGATTCACTACTATAAGGATTTGTTACTGTTCCACCTTCAGAATACACTTCACCATCAAACCAATCTGGAAGATCGATTTCTTTAATTTCATTTTCCATTTTTCTATTTATTTAATTACCAATCATTTAGAATTTTAAAACCTTTGTGTCTAATCTCTCTTTTTTCATCACCGTTAAACATTTCTCCGTTTTTGACTTCGTTATTATAGTTTGTGTATAGCACTCGTTCGTTTATACCATTGAAGACATAAAATTCGTTTTCACATGATAGACTAGGTACTATGTATATACATCTACTTTCTCTAACTTCGTCTGCAACTAAACCTTGTATTGTACTCTTAGGTATGTTTAGGTCTATAGCTGCTTGGTCTAGAGTATTATCTGGATTTTGTAAAAAATACTGACTGACTTTTTGAGGTTTCCGCATTATAACAATAGTTTAATATTTATTATTTTTCTGTATACTTCGTTAACTCGTTCTGAATTAACTCCTCTAGACGCATAGAATTTCATTATTCTATTTATACGCTGTAGAGGTGACTGTTTCTTTTTAATTACGCTCATACTTATTTGTTTAAGTTTGCTCTATTTTGATGAGCTTCTTTATCCATTTGTTTATAATACTCTCTTATACTATATTTTTCTTTGCACTCATCACTGCAATATAACTCTTTAGTTAAACCTATTGATATTATCTTGGTACAGTTATAACAAAGTGTTGCACCTAATCCTCCATTTAGTTTATGTATTGGTTTCATTCTCCTCCTCCTTTTTTAATTAAATAATACCATAGCCAAATTAACTTTGACCTTATAAACTCGTAAGCCGCTAATATTAATATATATTTCATATTACTCTTGTATTTCAGGTTTAAGTTCCCAGAAATATTCACATTCAAATATAGATTCGTATGGAGGTTTCATGAACCATGATTGTCTAAATTCACTTGGTTCTGCTTTATGTCTGTAACAGTTGTCTTTTAACTCGCAGTCGTTACCTCTGCACATGGTTATATCTGGCATATCTACTCGTCTTTAAATGTTTCTAAATATTTTTCTACGTCTACAGATAGATAAGGTACACCTTTTTCATCTGCTTTAACTTCTCCTATAGGTAATAGAGTTTCTATTTTATCTTTAGTAAAAGTATCTAATACTTCTTTCATGAATATTAACTTTGTCATTTTAAAAATATTTTAAGTGTTTTACCATCATCTTGATACTGTATTTCAACTTCTTTAGCATTGTAGTTTGTATATGCTCTACCGTTGTAAGGTTCTGAATGTTGTATTACTTCTACTCTTGTTACTTCTGATGTATCGTTAAATTGTTGTTGCCATTTAGCACCTTCTCTTACACCTTGTTCCCAAATTTCTTGAGTAACCCCTTCTGGATAACCTTCTTTTTCGATAAATTCTTCAAGTGAATCTTTCATAATTTGTTATCTTTTTCTATTAATCCTAGTATATAACTCCATACTCGTTCTTCGAATATGTCTCGTTCTCTTAATTCTTTTTGTCTATCAGAATCCATTTTCCAATAAACTTCAGGGTCGTTTATGGTTTCTATAACAGAATATAGTTTAGACCATACTTTCATACTTGCTGCTTCTTTTATCTCCTCTTGTTTTGACATATTACTTTAATTGCTTTAAATATTTCTTTATAAATATTATCTAAATAAACTGGATTTAATCTTTCTTTATCTAGTATTTGATTCATTACAATTTCTATAGGCCAATGAAGTTCTAATGGTATACCATAATTTTCAATCTCTTTAAAACTAATACATACGTATTGACTATAAGTATCATGTATATTCTTTACGATACCAGTTTTTCCAAGAGTTTTAGGATAACTACTGTTATTATCCCAATTTAGAAATTTATCTTTACCAAACTCTACAGATATAAACTCTTTACCAAGAAGATCCATAAGTATATTTTTCGTCAGGTTTTTTCAAACACTTTTTTAACAACTTTTTAGTATGTTTTACATTCCAGATGTAATTATCATCTACTAACTCACTACCAAAGAAGAAACCACCACGTGTAGGTAATAAGTGGCAATTTTTCTCAGGATCTTTTAATACTTTTTTACATAAATTGTAAAGTATTACTATCTTTTCCAATGGAAAATCTACGTCTTGACATTTATCTACACCATTTTGTAGGTTGTCAACCATCCAAGCGTGTATAGCATTCGCTTTACGCCAATAACCAAATTCTTGTTCTTCTCCATTTCTATGAAGATACATATCTAATCCCATAATTTTATTATTTAATTTATTATCTTTATAAATTTACCATCAACTCCGTGTAAACTAATAACGTCATACTCACGATCTAGTTGATCTATTATTTGTTCCATTACCATGCTTAAATAGGTACTAGCGAGATTAAAATTCTCAACTCTATCAGTATAACCTTTTGATACTGCATAGTCGTATATAAACTGCCAGTCAATACCACCGCTATTCCTCATTCTTATATATCTATCTCTCATATAATTAAGGTTAAAAAGACCCACCTTTCACAGTGGGCCCTTTAAAAATTGTTAAAAGGATTTATTTATTTTTACCTTCAGATACGACGGTAACACCTTGTTCGCTATAACTAGTAACAACATCGCTGTAAGTAACTTGTACTTGTTTACCACCAGTTTTAACGCATAGGTTTTTTAATTCGTCACTGAATTCCATTAAGGAAATAGCATTGACTTTGTAAGGCAGAGTATCATAGCCAACTCTATCTTGACCATCATTTATAATTAATATCTCTGGTTTTTCTACAGATAGATCTACATCTAGATTACCTAAATGACCTTTGGCAATATCTTTTGCAATAGACGTAACCATTGCACCGATGTCTGTAGTACCGCCATTTGGATGATTAGAAAACCAACCCCAGAAATCCATTACATCTTGTTTATTTTTAAGATGATGGAATTCTAGATTTTTAGGATTATGAATAAAATAACTAAAGAATACTTCGGCTTCTTCTTTCATAACATACTTTAACCTGTCAATGAGTATAGCATTAACCCATATCTGCTTAGAGTCTTCATCCATACTACCAGAATAATCTAACAATATAATAATTTTCTGCTTTTGCTCTTTACGGTCAACAGGTACATTAACAGTTAAGTCTTTAGTTAAGAACTTAGTTTTGAAGTTTGGAAACATTTTCTGATACAACTCGATTTGACTGAACTGAGCATAGTCACGCATAATCTTTTTAGCGTACTGATCAGAGTTTGAAACTAATCTTTCAGATGTTTCTTTTTCAACTTTGAACTCATCACCAAGATTACCTACAATAGATATTTTATTAAGAATATCCATTTTACGATTCTTACTTAACTCGTTAAAGTTTAATTGCTCATTAATATTAGCATCGGCATAAACAGCTCTGTCAAAGTCTAATGTAGATTCGAAGTCTAAGTCGTCTTCGCTTTGTCGACTTGGATCAGCATACTCACTTAGATTACTTATTTTTCTATAAATAGCTATTGCTTGTTCAAGCGGAGTATTACCTGGAATAAATTGCTCGAATATACTATCGTATAAAGCCATTTTACTTTCATGGTCAGCTAGTTGACCTTCAGACATAGAACTAGTATCAGAAAATATTTCACTTACATAGTCTCTGTCATCAACCATTTTTAAATAACATACTCGTGCCAACTCTTTAATAGTTGTCTGAGATTTATCTAACCACACGTTAGCTTTAGTTTTAATATCTGCTTTAGTAGGAGTTAAATAAGTTACAGGATCTTTAACGAAGAGTTTTGAATTATCATCTTCAGTTTCAGCACCATAACCCCAAGAATAATTAGTCCACACACTCGGAGACCAAGTGTATGAACTGTATTTATTCTCTTTTTTAACCTTACTACCATAACCATAACCATAACCACCGTAATTGTCGTACTCGGAGACGTGATCGTCTTCGTCACCCCAATAAGAATTTTTATATCTGCTCATGTTAGTCTATTTGATAGGTTATTCCATGATTGACGTAACTGTCAACTTTTTGGATAATGTAGTGTATAATTCTGTAGAACTTTTAACCAACGAAGCGTGTATAGCAGCAAGGTCATCAGACACTGTTAATTTTTTAATATCTCTGATACTTGAAGCCAATACTTCGATGTCATTTTTATAATCAGATATTTCAGATGCTGATATTAAATTATTTGCTTTTAATCTACCAACTACAAGATCTAAATCAGATGATAATTTTCTGAATTTTAATGTACTTTGATATTTTTTAAGTGTGTCAGCGATTAATGCAGGTTTTTTAGCAAATTCTGCAATAAAGTTTAACGAGTCTGGACCACATTCTTCGTATACTGTATAAGCAGTAACAGCTACACGAGGTGATATTGTAATACCACCACGGTGATATTCTTGAAGTAAGAAAGGAATAATAGGATCTACATTGCCTTCGCCAAACTTAGTCTCTAATAACTTATTGTAACTGGCTTCAGTATAATTATCCCACAATACATTTAACTCAAGCGGAAACCTTTCCATTAATGCTTTTAACGATGCATTTTTAGAGAACTCTTCGCGAGTACGATTAGTACAACAGATAATAAATTTTGTCTTGATAGGAAAGATCTGTGTACCATTTCTGAATACTTTAGAAGATAATATATCTTTTAATTGCTCTAATATAAAGTCTGGAGCATCGAATAATTCTTCGAATACTACATACTCGTGATTCATAAAAGAGTTTTCAACCAAATACTCGATTTTACCTGATTTCTCGAACGTAGGTATATCTAAACCGCCAAACATTCTGTCTGTAGTCATACCAGTACCCATTGTAATTACATAAGGTGAAATACCTTTTTCTGCTAAATAAGCCATAGTAAGCTCTGATTTACCATGACCACCAGGACCATACAGTACAATATTTTTGCCTGTCTTCAAACCAATATCTAAGATACTGAGTGATTTGTCCATGAATACGAAGTCTTTACCAAGACCTTCTACTTCTACTACTTTTGCTTTTGTTTTTTTAGCTGTCGCCATTTTTAAAATTTATTAAAGGGTTAAATAAAAGGTTATCACTATGATAACTTTGCAATTATAAAGAGAATCGAACTCTAAACATTAACTTCATATCAATGCGCTTTACCAAGCATAATTTACCGGCTTACCAGGCCAACCACAACCAACTTGTTACTTACGCCGCCATGACTTATGTATAGCAGCGCTTAATTCTTGACTTACAATTTGAATTGTATTACCTGTTTTATGTTCTATTATAGGTACGTAACTGTACGTCTTAACCTGAGAACAACCTACGCATGACTTATATCCTAAGTCTACTCTGACTTTGTGCAACTCTTTACCACATCTACAATACATAGTATATTATTTTTTATTCATGTATATTATCCCACTCGATTAATTTAAAGTCCGTGGGGTCGAATGTGTCATCTAACTCATAGAGACTTGTAACTAATTCTTGTTCGAATTTAGTTAATACATTAAATTCTTTTGCACCGTATATTTCCGATGCTAACTGGTTTAACCTAGCCATTGCACTCATATATATAAATTTAAAATTAGCAGTCAGGGTGGGAGTCGAACCCACTTGTAGTAAACTACCGAACCAATTCACCTGACCTACCCGACCGTATTACTACGATCCACCAAACTGCATTACCAAGACAGTTATTATTCTACTCTATTGTAAGCACTTTCCATCATAGGATTACTATGTAAGTATACGTTACCTATTTTAAGCATCCACTCGTGAAATCTAGATATTCTATCAAACCTTTCTTGTTCTGCCATGGTTATACTTGTTTTAATAATTCTAATAATTTTCTCATATCAGCGTGTATAGCACTTAATTCTTCGCTACGTTGGTCTCTGATATTATTTAATTTTTCAGTACATTCGTCTAACATAGATTCACTACGTTTTTCTACTAAAATACCAGCTTTGTTAAGCATCTTGTTTTCTAGATTACTCCAGAACTTTTTACCTTTAACTGATTCTTGCCAGTCGAATGCTTCTGCTAATATACCTTCGTCATCGTCTATCAAGAAATGAGCTGCCGCCATTTTACCTCGTTGTCTTATTAATTCTGCAAAGAAGTCATTTCTGTATTTCTTTGGTATTTTACTACATAATGTAGCTTCATAAACTTCTTTAGATTCTCTTTTAATTTCTGTTAGTTGTGCCATTTTAAATTACTTTAATTGTTAGTGTTAAAAATCCTTGCTCTGTTGGAACGCTTAGGTGGTTCCATAGTTTTGTACAACTAAACCTCTTACTCTTTTTAAAAGTAGATTTCTGACGAACAGACATTAACATCCATTCCTGACTAGTTAGACCACTACATGGTCGTTCTGATGCGTGAGCAATTTTATGCTCGTTTAATTTATTTTTCTTGTACTCTTTACAATACTCGTGTGCCGCTGTTGCTTCTGGTGACATATTATTTACCTTTTATAGTTAAAATATTTAAGTCTAATTTATCTGTAGTCATATAGTAGCAATTATCTAGTCCGTAGTTATCACTCACGTACTCTTCTGGATCTACTATTATATCTTCGAATTCTTCGATTATTACTTTGCCACTTGCGTAGTCTAATACTGTTATATACATAGTTAATTTCTTAACGCCCAGCCGGCGGATCTACCGGCTTCACGTAGTTCATACTTGATTCTTAGTAGTACTATTTTAATAATACTTGAAAACCTAACTTTGTTTCTCATGGTGTTTTTTTTAATTAATTACTGATATTACCAACCGGTTTTTAAGTCTGAAGCACGAATATAGGTTAAACCTTTGTAATTAAACCACGCAGATAAACCTTCTTGGTCATTTTCTGCATCGTAGATGAAAGCAAAACGCTTTGGTAGATCGCTAAGACTGAAACCAGTGTATTTAACTTTATTAAGATAAATAGTTGTTTCTCTGCGCTTGAAATTTTGAACTGTTGTAGACATGGTAAAATGGTGTTAAAGGGTTAAATATTATATTAATTTCAGATATATTATCCGACTAAATATTAAATAGTGCCGTGCGGTTAATATAACTATGCTTATGCTTAATTTAAGGTGTTATCTTGTTTATAAGAATAAAAAGTATTGGGAGTATATTACTGTCTCTCTAACAGTCTATATTCAAATCTTCCGAAGTCATCGGTTTATACTCCAGCGTAGTCTCTATAAACTTACATTCTGCTAAGAATTCAACTATTAACATGGAATAGTGTTCTTCATTTAATGGAGTCATTCCAAATCTCTTCATGGAATACTTGTCGAGCAATTTTTTAACTAGTTTAGTCATGGTATAATGGTGTTAATTATTAATTAATTTCGTGGATATTATCTGTAGAATTTTTAAATAGTGCCGTGTGGTGTATAGCAAGTTTCCACTGAAGTAAATACTGTGACATTAGGCTATTAATTAAGAAAGAGTAAGGGGCTATTGTCATAGTTTCTTGTAGTGATTATATTACTTAAAAATAAATAAAAAAAGCCGCCCGAAGGCGACTTATTTAATTAATTATACTAATTCTGGTAACGCTCGAACGAAAGCGGGAAGATTATTAGTATTAGTATACGAGCCATATTTCTCGAAACAAGGCATTAAGTCAAATTTCGCTTTAAAGGCGTTATATACTAAGTCGTGGTCATAAGTACATACTACTGACTTGTTATTAGTAAAACTAATTACAGTATTACTTCCAATTAATGACTTGCGAATAACGAAGCGTTTAGTCGTTATAGCGTTTTTAGTAACTGTTGTTACTGTTGAAGTTGCAGGAGCGATGGTTTTTGCTACGACTGCTGAGTTTTTTGACTTTGTCATGGTAATAAATTATTAAAAGGTTATGAAGTATAATTATTTAAACTTCGAATATATTATCCTACTATTAAAATACTAAGTCCGTGTAGTGTATAGCATAGTAATCACTATGATATTTGACTATAAATAGTAAATAGTAAGGACGAAAGTCGGCTCTGCCTGTCAATTCCACAATTAAGTAGAGTAAAAGGCCACCGTAGTGACCTTATTTAGTGGTTATTTAGATTCTAGAAGCAACTTTCATAATAAACTTTGCAATATATTCAGGATCTATAAAAGGTCCTTTATCTAAACTTATATACAATTGAGTTGAACCATCTTCCATTGGTATCCAGTCACCTGGTAAACACTCTAACATGGGCGATGATGTTGGAGTAATGATTAATAAGTTACTATTTTCCCATATCTCGTATGGTTGTTTCAATTGTTCTAAAACCGCGATTGTCAATTCTAATTCTGTCATGATTAATGGTATTAAATGTTAGATTAAGTTAAATTAAGCAGTTTATGGACATGCTTAGGTCACTTAGGTTAAACAATCTCAGCTAATGCTCTTACGAATGCTGGTAGATTATTAGTGTTCGTATATGAACCATATTTAGCAAAGCAAGGCATAAGGTCAAACTTACTTTTTAACTGGTTATACACTTTGTCATGGTCATACGTACATTCAACATTCTTGTTGTTAGTGAACGTGATTACTGTGTTTGTTCCGATCAACGACTTTCTGATTACGAAACGTTTTGTGGTGATTGCATTCATGGTATGTGGTGATTAAATGGTTTTAATATATATAATTAGTTTTATATATAATTTTTAATCAAAGATATTATCTTGATATAAAATAGATAAGTCCGTGTGTGTATAGCAAGCAACTATAATAAAATAAAAACGTAGTAGTTTTTAACTGTGACGTAGGACGGAGTCTACTCTTCCGACTCTATTTCAAAGTCAGGCCAAATAAAGGATGCCTTTCGACATCCCTTAATTAATTACCCTATGATAAATCGTATCACAAAGTATACTCCGATCCACGCTGCCAACATCAATTGATATTTGACAAGACTAAAGAACTTCAATACATATTTCATACTCACATGTTTAATGATTAATATTAATAAAGTAAGCAGTTTATAGACTTGCTTAGGTCTGTTCATTATACTAACTCCTTAAGTGTTCTCACGAATACCGGTAGATCGTTAGTGTTAGTGTAGCTACCATACTTAGCGAAGCACGGCATACTGTCGAACTTATCCTTAAGTTGTTCATACACTTTATCGTGGTTGTAAGTACACACGATTGATTTGTTGTTGGTGAAACTAATTACTGTGTTAGTTCCGATTAATGATTTTCTAATCACGAATCTTTTTGTGGTGATTGCATTCATAATGGTTGGTGAATTCGTTGGTTTTATATATATAATTAATTTTATATATATTTTAAATTCGAATATATTATCTGATTATAAATAGTATAAGTCCGTGTGCATTAGTATATTAATATAACATAGTAACTCCGTGTGTGTATAGCAATAGCTCGATGCCAAACCCAAACGTCGACCGATCGACTCAACGTCTCCTCTCCCTCTCTCCCTCTCCCACGGAAGGGGAACCCGGCAAATGAAAGTTGATTTCCGTTTTAGAAAAAGTTTTTCAAAATAGGGTAGCAATACAAAATATCCCTACATCTAAAAATTTTTTCAGAAATTTTTTTTAGCATTTTTTTTATAACATTAAATATATTTTACAATAACATGCCTTTTTGTAAACTATACTTTGCATTATATTATGGACATAATGATTGTTTTTGTCTATAATATGATACAATACTATGACATTAGGGTATTAGAATAAAGGAGTAATAGGCTATTGTCACAGTATGGCATTATAGTAAAAATCACTAATTCCGTGTGATAGTATATCTATATCGCAGTTAATAATATTACTATGGCATTTGAATTAAGAAGTCAGTCACCTTTACAAAAACAGAAGTTATCTCCTAAAGCGGCTAAGGCTAAAGCAGAGAGAGATCTTGCCTATGCCAAGACTGACGACAGGAGAATTAAAAAGGCACACTCACAAAGAATGCGTAGAAAAGATCCTAAAGGTAAAGGTATGGATTGGGATCATGAAGATGGAAGATGGGAAAGTGTTAAACAGAACCGTGGTAATGAAGGAGAAGGTACCAAGAAAGAAAGTGGCAAGAACTATAAAATAAAGTAGTATGAAAGCGAAAGGTATAGGTCCTCAAGGTCTAGGTGTTAAAGGACATAATGGTTTTTGGGTTGGAGATGCTAAGGATTGTGGATGTAGTCCATTACATAAAACTGCAGCATGGACTAGAAAAGAAGGCAAAGATCCAAAAGGCGGATTAAATGCCAAAGGGGTTGCTTCATATAGAAGAGAAAACCCAGGATCTAAATTACAAACCGCAGTTACTAAAAAACCATCGGAATTAAAAGCAGGTAGCAAAGACGCGAAGAGACGTAAATCTTTTTGCGCTAGAATGTCTGGCATGCCAGGACCAATGAAAAAACCAAACGGAGAACCAACAAGAAAGAAACTTGCATTAGACAAGTGGAATTGTTAATATATAAAAAATAAAAAATGGCAATAGTATATAGTTACCCTACTACAACACCAGAACTACAAGACCTTTTAATAGGAACAGAATTAGCTGTTCAAGGTGGAGAAGACACGCCTAGAACTAGAACATTTACAATAGGATCGATTGTAGAACTAGTAACACCTGCGTTAGATTTAAAAGCTAATATCGCATCACCAACTTTTACTGGTACTGTAGGTGGTATTACTAAAGAGATGGTAGGATTGCCAAATGTTGATAATACAACAGATTTATTAAAACCAATATCAACAGCAACACGATCTACTTTAGATTTAAAAGCTGATTTAACAGGCGCAACATTCACAGGGGATATTAACGCTATAGCTTTTATAAAAGAAGATGGATTATCAACCGAATACTTAATGGCTGATGGTAGTACATTTACAGGTAGTGGTGAATATGCTTTTCCTAATTTACAACAAGTAACCACAACTGGTCCAACAACTACAGCTGATATAACTGCTAATTCATTTATAAAGACAGGCGGATCTCCTACCCAATTCTTAAAAGCGGATGGTTCTATTGATAGTAATGCCTATATTACGTCTGCGGCATTGGCACCCTATGTTCCATATACAGGGGCCGCAGCAAATGTAAATTTAGGTACTTATTATATTACAACAGACAACGTTAAAGTTAAACCATCATATACATCAAATTGGGTAAGTCTTTTGAGTTATAGTGGGAATAGTGGTGATGGCACTGCATTAGGTTCTATTACATTAAGAGCACTTTCTACTGGCAATGGTTTTTTCACCACCATTCAACCAGGAACTTTAACAGGAAATAGATCTATAACTATACCTGATGCTAGTGGCACATTAGCTTTAACAAGTGATATTCCAGTTCCAACAATGCCTACATTACAACAAGTAATTACTGCTGGCGATACCGTAACTAATGTTCCTATAATACTTAACAACAATGCGAGTTCTGAGTCACTAACTATAAATTGCGAGAATGGTACAGGTATTGTTTGTAATGGGGGCGATTTTGGAACTGGAATATCTGCCTCGTCTTTAGATAGTAACGCAATACAGGTAAACTCTGGAGACGGGAATGGATTATATGCTTCAACTTTGGATGGTAATGCAGTATACGCGACATCAATTGATGGATGGGGCGTAGCGGCTAGTACAACTAGCGAGGGTGGAGCACTTCTTGTAAATGGGGGGACTTTGGGCGTTGGGGTTGTTGTGCAAAATGGGGGTGTAAATATAATGGGATTAGTAAATCCAATATTAGGTTACCAATTAGCTTTAACTTTAAACTCAGCAGCAAAACCATCTACAAACACGTGGACTATTGCTTCTGATGAAAGGGTTAAAACAAACGTGAATCCATACACAAAAGGGTTGGAGACTATTCTAGCAATAAATCCAATTACTTACGATTACAATGGCAAAGCAGGTTTTGATTCAACAATTACTGGAAACATCGGTATTATAGCGCAAGATGTACTTAGTATAATACCTGAGTCTATTAATACTTATCATGCAAAACTTAACGAAGAAGACGAAGAGAAAACAGAGTTATATAATTTTGATTCCCATGCTTTGACATTTATCCTTATAAACGCAGTAAAACAATTAAGCGCAGAAATTGAATTATTGAAATCAATATAAAATAATATGGCTATAATATATTCATATCCATTAAATGATGATATAAAGTCATTAGATGAGTTGGTAGGTACAACGGAGAAGACTATTAATGGTCAATTAAAAACTGTTACTAGAAATTTTCTATTGGAAGACTTGGTTGAATTCTTTATAGTTGATGGCGGAATTCAAAAAACAATTATTTTAACAACTGACGGTAATAGCGGGGCATCAACATTAAACCAGGTTACCGGAGTTCTTAATATACCGCAGTACTCTGGAGCAACTGACTTAGATTATATCGCATCGGCATTAAACGGGATAGTTACAAGTAGCACAGGTTCAGATGCTACAATACCTTTAGCAAATTCTACTAATGCTGGGTTACTGAGTCCAGCCAATTTTGTTGTATTAGGCAATACTAGCGGAACAAATACTGGCGACCAGAACTTACAACAAGTTACAGAAAAAGGAGCAATTACAACTAATTCAATAACTGCAAACTCATTCATAAAAATAGGAGGAACAGGCAATGATGTTTTATTAGACGATGGTAACACCATAGCGTTAACTTCTATAGAGAGCGTAACAACTACTCCTATAACAGCAGATTTAGAGGTAGGAGGTATTGCAGATCAACAGGTAATACCAATTGGTACAAACTTGGAACAGTTTGCATTATTACTATTAAAGAAAACTTATTATCCAACACTTACCGCCCCGACTTTTTCATTAAGCAACAATGCAGGTACAAGAGAAATTGGTAGCTCAAGTGCTTTTAATTTAACATTTACCTTTAATCGAGGGAATATACTAGGAGCAACAGTTGGGGGGGTTTGGATACCAACAAACTCTCAAGGAAGTAGAGCGGGTTCTTCAACTAGTTATACTATTAATAGCGTTACGCAGTCTGGAAATGTATTGTCAGTTTCACCCACGCTAGCACAAGGTGGAAATCTATTTAATGGAACAGTATCTTACGCGGCTGGAATTCAACCAGTAGATAGTGTTGGAGCAAACTTTAATTCTCCATTACCAGCAGGAACATCTGCAAATCAACAAACTACTGTGCAAGGAATATATCCATACTTTTGGTATAAATCATCATCTCCTATTACAGCTGTAAGTATGCAAACAGCTATCGCAAACGGTCAAGCAACTAAAGTTCTTTCATCATCAACAGGAACTATTACAATTGATTTTAATGCAGTTGGGGAATATTTGGCCTTCGCTTATCCAGCAACATCAACTACAAAAACAGTTTGGTATGTGACAGACCTGAACAAAGGATTCATACCAGGTGGAGTATTTGGAAGTTTTACAGCATTGCCTTGTGCTTCTCCTACAAGTTTATGGTCGAATGTTTCATATAAAATACATGTTACTGCGGGATTAATTACTGAAACAGATCCGCTACAACCACCAATGCAACTTAGAAACGTTTAATTATGGCAATAGATTTATCAGATAATATAAGGATAGGGCAACAATTACCCATTGACAGTAGGTACTTCAATGGACTACTCCCATGGGTATCTTTAGCAGCCGTAACCACAGGAATACCAACTGCATTAAGATTTCGCGGTCTCACCGTAAATGTTTTAGGTGTTGAGTATTGGTGGGCAGATGGCATATCAGATGTGCAATTAGTAATAAAAACAGTGGATGTTGTTCTAGATCTTCAAGACGTAACAGATGAAGGATCTACTACCACAAAACCAATAACCGCTGCGTCATTTATAAAGTCAGGAGGATTTGATTATCAGTTCTTAAAGGCTGATGGTTCGGTGGATAATAACACGTACTTAACTTCAGCTGATTTACCATCGACATTAGATTTATACGCAACAACAACCGCTTCTGATATAAGTGGATATACTGTGCTTGTTAGAAACATAGCTGATTCAAGATATGATGATCCAGCTGTTAATGTTCCAACTCCTACAATTACTGGTACTTTAGCATCTCCTACTTTTTGCGGAGCATTAATTAGTGATCCTAGTATCTTATTAGGTAATCCAGGTGTGTTTAACTTTTCAGTAATTGGTAAGATAAGAAGAACAGGTGGTGCTACAGCTAGTGGGGCAGACTTCTTCTTCAGTATTTATAAAAGAACTTCAGCAGGAGTTGAAACATTAATAGCAGATAGCGCTCCAGTTGCCGTGCCTGCTAACGGAGGAGTTTATATTGAGTATGTTTCAATAGCATTGTGGAATAATGGTGTCTTCTCAAGTACGGACAGGGTGGTCTTAAAATTCTATGGAATTCAATCAGGTACAGGTAGTGGAGCTACTTATGAGTTTCTATTTGGAGGTTCTGACCCAGTAAGGGGTACAGCAGCTATATCTTCAGCGATAATACCTAACCTTTACTTAAGGGACTTAGCCGATGTCGAGAAGGTTCCTGCACTAAATAACGAAGTGTTATATTGGAATGATGCCGATTCGCTATGGGAACATTCACTTGTTGTTGATCTAACTCCAGACGCAAGCGCAACACAGAAAGGATTAGTTACAACTGGGGCGCAAACATTTGCTGGCAATAAAACATTTACTGGAACTATCGCGTTACCAAGTACAACTTCAATAGGGAATGTATCTTCAACTGAGATAGGCTATTTAGATGGTGTAACAAGCGGTATTCAAACAGCGTTAGACGGTAAAGTGTCATTGGCAACTACTCAAACTATTTCAGGGGCAAAGACATTCTCAAATAACATTACAACAAGCGCTAATATTATTGCAACAAATGCTCCGACAACGAGTATTGGATCTTATAATATTTTAACAAGGAATACATCAAGTGGTGTTTTTGAGAAATTAGAAGCGACAAATATTCAACCATTAATATATAATATATTAATTGAATCAACAGTAAGTATAAATACACAAACACTAGGTACAAATGGAGGAGCAGAGTATTCTCAAGATGGTAGAAATGTAATGATTCAGAATGGCGGAACACCAATAACAGTTACGGCTACTAGCGCTTCAAGTAGTTTCATTGCTAGTTACACTAAGTTAGGAACTGGCAACATAACATTCGCATCAGTACCCGCTCCTATAGCCCCTTATGGGGCTGTATTAAACGGGAGTCCTGGCAGTACGGCTCTATTAACAAAGAATGGAACTACAGTATATTTACTAGTAAATAATTTATTATGATAACACCTGCGATACGCTACATATCAAGTTTCCAAGATAATACCACTAGTAGTTCAATCCCAGTACCAACACCTCTTATGGTTGATGGTAGAATATGGGATCAAAAAAATTTAAACGTATCAGAATATAGGAGTGGTAGAGTTATTCCACAAGTAAAAACAGGGTGGATTGGGTTAACAACTGGTGCTTGGCGTTATTATAATGATAATCCAGCAAGCGCAACAGTATACGGAAGGTTATATAATTGGTATGCTCTAATGGGCATTTATGATGCCGCCTCTCTAGCAGATCCCTCTTTAAGAGATAATATAGCGCCTATTGGCTGGGAGGTTGCTACTTATGGCGAATGGATAACATTAAGAAACATCCTTGGAAGAAGCGTTGCGGCTATAGCTTTAAAAGAAAGCGGTCCTTCTCACTGGGGCCCCGCTAATACAGGTACTAATTCAAGTTATTTTACAGCATTACCAGGTGGATTTAAACCAGGTAATAGTAATTCAGGATTTAATAACTTGGGTTCTATAGGATATTGGTGGTCAAAAGATGCTCCATCAGTTCAAAATTTCACTTTAAGTAATGTTTCAAATTCATTAGGCGCTGAGACGGCTGGGAGTAATAGAGGATCATCTATAAGACTTATAAAACAATCGGGCGTAATACCAAATTTTACAACCACATTTCCAACCCTTATAACTTCAACTTCGTTTTCAGGTACTGGTGGTAATATACCAACTACTTATTCTGGAAATATAACAGAAAGAGGAGTTGTATGGAGTACATCTCCAGACCCTACTATAATATTACCAACAAAGATAATAGGAAGTGCAACTAATCCATATACGGTTAATATAACAGGATTGACATTTAATACCTTATATTATGTTAGAGCTTATGTCATAGACAGTGTTGCTGGCGCTATATACGCAGATGCTCTAAGCATCTATACATTTAACTCTGTTCCTACATTATCTACAAATAGTGTCATTCAAATAACAACAAATTTTGCAGAAAGCGGAGGTGTTATAGATAATGACGGTGGGTTTTCTATAACAGCAAAGGGAGTAGTGTGGAGTACAAGTCCTTTCCCAACAGTAGCCTTAGCTACTAAAACTAATAATGGCAGTGGAAATAACAATTTCGTTAGTGAGATGACAGGATTAACGCTTAATACAAAATATTATGTAAGAGCGTATGCTACAAATTCAAGTAGTACTGGATATGGTAATCAGGTGGAATTTACTACATTAGCAGTACCTTTTCTTAACCTTATCTTTGACCAGTATCAAGCATACCATGCATATTCCCTACGACAACTAAGTGATACATATAATTATAAATGTTTAAGAGTTAGAAGAACAACTGGCGCCCCCGCCCCTGTAACAACTACAACAGTTGATGTTTTCTTTAATTCATATAATGCAATAGGTTTAAATAATGACATCCGCTATGTGTCTGGTGCGGAGACAGCGGCGCTTAATTTAGGCGATTTTGCTGCTGCTTTAGTCTCAGGATATGAAAATCCAGACGGAGTTAACACTAATCTAAATATTTTTATTAGTATTTGGTATGATCAAAGCGGGAATGGAAAAAACACACCACAAGCGACCTTATCTAGTCAACCAAGAATAATCAGTGATGGATTTTTAGAATCAGGAGTAAGATTCTCAGGAGGACAGCAACTGAATTTAGCTGATTCTAGTGTTAGTTATAATAGTGAGTCCGTGTATATAGTAGGTTCTGCTACATCAACAAACACTATGAATTTTTATGGGCAAGGAATTTTTAATACCAATGCCAGACTGTTTATTGGTAGAGCAGGAGGTATTTGGTATGATAATAACGGTAGTCTAACAGTTTCAACAACTTTTCTAACACCCCAGTTTGTAGCAAATACTACTAGACTATATGAATTAATATGTGGACCATCTACAACAAGCGCTTATTCTAATGGGGTACAATTAAGTCCTTCGTCAGTTCCCTCTTTAAACGTTACAAACTCACATATTAGAATAGGAGCGAATAGTTCACCTAATATAGCTTCAAATGGATTAACAAACGAAGTAATATGTCTTGTAACCAGTACACCATCAAGAACAGAAATAGAAACAAACATTAACTCATATTACAATATATGGTAGAATATAAATACAACACTTACGAAGAAGCACAAACAGCATTAGACACAGTAAATGTTTATTTTGGATTGCCTTGTGGCGATGACTGTCTAACTTGGACGGAGATACAAAGAGGAGAAGGATATTGGTTTTTACAAGCTGATAGATTAGAAGAAGTTTTAGGTGAACCTATTGAAATAGAATTATGAGTAAAGAACAAATAGATAGAATTTTAAATAAATTTATATCACGTAAACTAATGGTATTTGTAGTCGCTTGTTGTGGACTATTTATTGGTAATATAACATCGACTGATTGGGTAATAGTGACCACAGCTTATGTAGGCATTCAAGGATTTACGGATATAGTTATAAAATTAAAAAGTTAAAAATGGAATCTGCTAAACTATACCTACTTAATTCACTTACAATGGTTATAACGTTCACTAATATTGAGAACACGTTAAAAATAACGTTGTTATTACTTTCTATCGTATACACTGGAGTAAAAATATATGAATCATTAAAAATAAAAAATAATGAAAATACAGATCAAAAGACTTCATAAAACTGAAAACTCTACTATAGGTGAAATGACTATAGATGGTAAATGGGAATGTTATACATTGGAAGATGTAGAAAGAGATGTTAAGATTAAGTCTGAAACAGCTATTCCTAAGGGAACATATAAAGTTATAATCAATCAATCTAATAGATTCAAGAAATTATTGCCATTATTATTAAATGTATCTAACTTTGAAGGAGTACGTATACATCCAGGTAATACTAATCATGATACAGAAGGTTGTATATTAGTCGGTAGAACTAAATCAAAAGATTTTATAGGTCAATCTAGAAAAGCTTTTGAATCTTTATTCGCAAAAATGAAACTTGCAAAAGAAATAACTTTAATCATATCATAATGATAAATCAAAATAAAAATTTTGTAGTCTTTTGGATATTAGTATTAATATCGTGTATTCTCGTATCAACGATGTCATCTTGTGCATCTAGAAAAGTTATTGTAGATAAAACTGATATTAAAAAAGATAGTATAGTTGAAACAAAAGTTTCACTTATAAGTCAGGAAATTGGAAAAAAATCAGATTCTACAAGTATAGTGATAACTAATCAAAACGATGAATTAACAATAACTCCAATAGACACTTCAAAAGAGATAATAGTTAATGGTGTAAGTTATAAAAATGTAATTCTAAATGTCAAAAAAAATAAAACCAATGTTTCATATTCTAACAAAAATAAAGCGTCTTATACGAAGTCTAAGGATTCGACGAGTACTAATAAGGTAGTTAAGACAGAAGTAACAAAAATAAAAGAAAAGAAAATAGATAAAAAACAAAATTACTGGGTATTAATACTACCTATATTACTATTAATAATATTATATTTACTATGGCAAAACAGAATTTGGTTGCTAGGAAAACTACTGTAAAAGTATCTAGGCCTGGTGTTCATTCTAAAACTAAAACTTCTAAACTAAAAACTTCTAAGTTGTACGTTAAGAAATATAGAGGACAAGGTTAAGTAAAAACTTATACAAACAGGTGATATATACACTATACAAATCTAATTAAATAAAATTATGTCAGACGCTATAGTCAAAAATCTTAGTTTCGGTAAAGAAGCTAGTGATAAGGTATTCACGGGAATAGAGAAATTAACTAGAGCAGTTAGTTCTACGTTAGGAGCGAGTGGTAAATGTGTTCTTTTAGAAGATTCTTCTGGAAAACCAGTTATAACAAAAGATGGTGTTACTGTTGCTGATTCTATTATACTATTAGATCCTGTTGAAAATATGGGAGCTACATTACTAAAAGAAGCAGCTAGAAAAACTGTTAGAGAAGCAGGTGATGGAACAACTACCGCTACCGTTTTAGCTCATGCAATACTAAAGAATGCTTATGCAGTTAAAGATCCTAATACTAGGAAGATAAAAGAAGGTATAAACAAAGCTGTTGAAAAAGTTATAGAATATCTAGAAATGAATTCTATAAAAGTAGATGGTGATATGTTAGATCAAATAGCTACAATATCAACTAACAATGATCCAGTATTAGGTAAGTTAGTTGGAGATGCTTTTAGAGCAGTTGGAAATACAGGTATTGTAATGATGGAAACGTCATCAGATCCAGAATGTAGTTTAGAATTAGTAGAAGGAGTACAATGTGATATGGGATTAACAAATTCTCATTTTATTACTAATCATAAAAACAAAACAGCAGAACTAGATAATCCATTAGTTTTGTTAGTTGAGTCTCCAGTTGAAAGTATTAGACAATTACAGTCAGTATTAGAGTATGTTATAAAGAGTAATAGATCTTTACTTATAATAGGTGATCTAGATCAAGGTGTTTTATCTGCGTTAGCGATGAACAAATCTAGAGGTAACATTAAGATAAATGTTATAAATGCTCCTACTTTTGGTATTAATAAGAAAGAGACTTTAGATGATTTAGCTTTATTAACTAATGCAACTGTTATTAATGAAGATCTTGGTGATGATTTAGATTTAATACAACCAGAACATTTAGGTACATGTGTAAAAAGCATTACTACTCATGAAGATACTGTGTTACATGTAGGTGAACCATCTGAGGAAATACTTGATATAATTAAAGATATAAAAAAATCTTTGTTAGATAATAATCCTAATTACCAAGTTATCAAACTTGAGAAAAGATTAGCAAGATTAACAGCAAAAATATCTATTGTTAAAGTAGGTGCTAATTCTGAGATTGAATTAAAAGAAAAAGCAGATAGAATTGAAGACGCCATTTGCGCGACCAAGGCAGCTATTAAAGAAGGTATTGTACCAGGAGGAGGAATTGCTTTATTGAACGCTTCTTATGTTATAGATACCTTCTCACTTGGTGAGGAAATATTACTAGATTCTATTAAAGCGCCGTTTAAAACTATACTAGACAATGCTGGCATTGAAGATGCTCCAATTGAGATTATATCAAAAATAGGTTATGGTCTTAATGTTATAACAGGTGAAACTGTCGATATGATCAAAGCAGGTATTATTGATCCTTTATTAGTTACTAAAAGCGCATTAAGAAATGCAGCATCTGTAGCAGTTACTATTTTATCAACTGATTGTGTAATCAATAATTTGAGAGCATAATGAAAGCAGTTGGAAAATGTTTGATAATAGAAAAGATAAAAGAAGGTACTACTAAGACAAAAGGAGGACTTCTATTGGCAGAAAATCAAAGAGAGGATATTAGATATGTACAAGCTAAAGTTTTATCAATAGGAGATGAAGTAGTAGGTGTTAAAGAAGGAGATTCGATATTTTATGATAGACATGCTGGTCACAAGATAGAAATAAACAAAGATATTTATCATCTTATAAGATTAGGTGATGTAGTTGTAGTACTATGATAAGACTAGAAGCAAGTGATATAAAAGATCTGTCTCTACTTAAACACTATAGAATAATAAGAAAGTGGGCTTGTAAGAATAATGATTTAACTGATGCAGATTTAGAATTACTGATATATCTAGACTGTATGGAGTTTTTTACAAAACAAGATTTTAAAACAGGTACTTACTCATACAGTTGGAATAATAGACGTTGGAACGATTTGTTGAAAAATGGTTGGATAGTAGTTTGGAGAGAAAGAAACTATGTAACTCAAAAATATAACATATATAAAGTTTCTTTTAAATGTAAACAACTTATAAGTAAAATGTACCGTATAATGTTAGGTAAAGAAAATATACCGACTAGTCATAGAAATTCTATAATGGATAAAAAAACGTACACTGATACTGTCTTAAGTAAAGCTATAGAAAATTCAAATAATGATAAAAAATAATCAATGGGACTTTTAAAGAAAATAGGTAAAGGTTTAAAAAAAGCAGCACAAAGTACCACTAAATTTGTAAGTACAAATGTAAAGAGTGCTACCAAGGATGTTTCAAAAGGTGTTAAAGACGTAGCTAAATTTGCTAAAACAAATACTAAGAGTGTTGGAAAAGATCTTAAGAATGCAAAAATAAAGGATCTTAGTGTAAAGAACGTTGGTAAGTTTGTTTCAAAAAATGTAAAAAGTGCTGGCAAGGATATTAAGAAGGGTTTTAAAGATGTAACTAAGTTTGCTACAACAAATGCAAAAAGTGCTGTTAATGATGTTAAACAAGTTATTAGTAAACCTGAGCCACCACCTGAACCTGTTGCAACACCAGTACCTGAACCTACTCTAACACCTGAACCAGTAGTAGATACAGCAGCAATAGACGCGGCGGCTGAAGTAAAAGCCGATTCAGATGCACAGGCAGCAAAGACAAAAGCAGATGCAGATGTAGCATTAAAAGCAAAAGCAGATGCAGATGCAGCAACACAAACTCAAGCGGCAGCTAAAGCAAAAGCAGATGCAGATGCTTTAGCGTATGCTAATGGAGCTGGAAATAAAAGAGCGGTTAGTTTTGGTCAGGCTTCAGATATTAGAGAATCTGGTAGTGCTGTTGATCCAGTAGCGGTACCATCACCAGTAGCACCAGGACCAGCACCTGTAGTACCTGCAGCACCTGTATCACCTACGCCTGATCCAGTTCTAACACCAACTACTCCGTTAACTCAACGTCGTATGAATAATAATCAGATCACACAAGGAAGAATAAATCCTAGAGCAGTTGATATAAAAGCTATAAATTCTCTTTTCAACTCTCTTCCAAAAAATAATAAAAAAAGATAAAGATATGGGATTTTTTAAAAAAATAGGTAAAGGTATAAAAAAAGCCACTAAAAGTGTTGGTAAGTTTGTTAAAACAAACATAAAGAGTGCTGGTAAAGATGTTAAGAAAGGCGTTGCTAAAGTAGTAAGTAAAAAAGCTAGAGATTTTTATAGAGCTGGAGGAGAAGAAGGTGTTAAGAGAAGAAACGATGAAGCTGCAGCGGCAGCGGTGACTGAGGCAACTCAATTAAAAGCAACACAAGAACAAGGTCAAAAAGATATTGCAGCAGCGGCAGCAACAGACGCAGAAGCAGCTAGAATAGCAGCAGCAAACGCGGTTGGTAATGCAGCGGCACAAGGATTTGGCGCGGCTTCAATGGCTAGAGAAGCAGGATTAGCGACTCCACCAGTGCCAGTGGCAACATTACCACTAGTAACTACTCCAGTAACTACAGAACCAATTACTCCTTTAACTCAACGTCGTAGTAATTCTAGTCCTATTAGACAATTATCTCCTCGTCAAGTCGTGCAAGGAAAAATAAACCCCAAAGCAGTTGATATGAAAGCTATAAACTCTCTTTTTAATTCGCCTCCAAAAAACAATAAAAATAATATTAATAACAAAAAAAAATAAAAAATGGGATTTTTTAGAAAATTAGGTAGAGCAGCACGTGGTGCAGCTAGAAGTATTGGCAAAGCACAAATCGGTAAAGCAATACGTAGAGCTGGTATTGGTAGTTTAATAGGTGGACCACTAGGTGGAATGGCTAACGCAGCACTTGGAGGAAGACAAGGTCGTAAAATGTTAGGAGGACTTGGTAGAAAAATGCAAAGACGTGCCGCGATGGCGACGGCGGTAGGTGCTACACAAGGTCAAATGGGACCTGGAGGAATTATTATGCCACCAGCGGCTCCAGTAGCAACTCCAGTAGCAGCGGCTCCAGTAGCAGCGGCTCCAGTAGCAGCGGCTCCAGTAGCACCGACAGTTGATCCTGCAGCAGTTGCAGTCCCAGCGACTCCAGCAACTCCAGTGGCAGCACCTGTTAGTCCTATAGTTCAAAGAAACCAGAGTCCATTTAAACAAAGGTTCACTAAAACTAGTGGTTACAAAAGTCCACTAAGACAAATGATGGATCCAAACCAAATGCAAGAAACAGAAATGAATCCAAACGCTATGGGTAATCCAAATACTATTGGAAACTTATATGGAGGAAATACAAATATGGCTACTCCTTTGATGCAAAAGAAAAAATATCAAGGTATGAATAATATTAAAAGCAATAACTCTAAGAACATAAAAAGTGGAAAAAGTCCATTTAGACAAATGAGTTATAATTCAGCAGATCCTAATATGGACCCAAATATTGGTACTAGTTATGGTGAAGATATTGCTGCTCAAAATAACGCATATCCAGGATATTAATTTAAAAAATAAAATTAACATGTATTCAACACCGAAAGAACACAAAGTAACTGTGTATGATAAAGAAGCTAAAAGATCTGGAGTAGGAGCTAATGCTCTATGGAACGGACCTTTTAATACTGAAGGTTTTCCTAAAGGAAAAGGATTTAGTGCTGGTAAAGATGGTATTATATTAAATAATGATAAACCAAAATGTTACTCTAGTCCAATAACACAGAGAGCAGTTTCTAAAAAATAAAGTTATGTCTTTAAACATATTCAAAAGAAATACTCAATCTCCTTTTCGTTTACAAAGAAGTGAGGTGCCTCAATCAGAAGGTGGATCATATCAAAATTCTCTTGTTAAACCAATAGAAGGAGATGGAGGTATGGCAGATGCGATATCTGGACTTGGAACAAATCTAAGTGAAGGTATTAAAGGTATTGATACTGATAAATTAGCAGAGAAAAGACAAGGAAAAAAAGCTGAAAGACTAGCAAGGAGAAAAACTAAACTTGAAGATAAATCAAAATCAGAATTCGCTTCTGAAGGTAAAAAAGCACGATTAGAGAAAAGAGTTAAAAGTGTAGAATCTAGAAAAACTGATGCTGAAACAAAGTATAAAAAATACAAAGATATAAACGAAGCAAAAGCTAATCCTGAAAAAGCAGCAACTAATAAACTTCTAGGTGAACCGAAGAAAGATGAAAAGTCTACTACTACTGTCGTTACTCCTACTACTGAAGAGAAAAAAGTAGATCTTGTAAATTCAGGTACAATAACTAAATCTGACGAACAAAAGAAAAAGGATAGAGAAGAGGAAATAGCTAAGAAAAAAGGTAAAGAATAAAGATATGGCTTTTAAAATGACTAATCCTCCTTATGGAGTAGACAATACTCCTATTTATAGTACCGATATGGACGACAATATATTAGGAATGGCACAGTCAAATGGAACCATACTAGTAAACAAAAATGTTTCTGCATCGGAATTAGCTAAAAATAAAACTATAGAACATGAAAAAGTTCATATAGACCAGATGAAACGTGGAGATTTAGATTATACTGATGATGAAGTTATTTGGAAAGGTAAGAAATATCCACGTTCAAAAATGAGTGAAGGAGCAAAAAATCTACCTTGGGAAAAAGAAGCATACGCTAAACAGAATAAAAAGTAACTAATACATGTGATAATAGTATTATATAAATCTAATATTATTTAATTATGAAAAAAGTATTTTTTATCGCAACTAGTTTATTTTTTAGTTTAAGTGTTTTATCTCAAAAAAAATTAAACACAGATGACTTAATTGGCTATTGGAAACCAAATAAACAATCAACTAAATTGTTTTTTTGGAAAGATATTCATAACATTCTTCACACACAAGAGATAAGTGAAGTATCAGGAGAAGAATTGAAAGTGTTATCTATCAAAATAAATAAGACAAATATATTAATAAAGACTATGTTTGTCAAAAATAAATGGGTGGTTGAAAGTAAGTATATTTTAATAAATAAGAATACTCTTAAATGCACTGTTAAAGGTGATGGTAATGATGAAATAATATATACAAAAAATAAATAACAAAAATGGCAAATACAAAGAAGTCAATTCCACTTAAACAGACTAATCCAAAAACAGGCGAACATGTTGGATATAATCCAGAAACATCTAAATTACCAAACACTGTTAGTAAAGGTGGTTATGAAAAAACATTAGATAAAACTGGTAAAACTTTGTACTTGAGAGATAGTAATAAAAAAATTATATCTCAAGCGCAGATAGGTACTAAACAAGAGACGGATTTAAGAACTAAATTTAATGCTGAAAAATCCAATACTAATTCAAGAAGAAAAGACAATTTAGACTTTCTAGAGTCTAGACAAAAAACAGGTGAAAAAACAAATAAAAAAACTATGAAAACTACAGTAAAACAATTAAAAACTCCAGCGAAACAACTAAAAACTCCAGCAAAAAAGAAACCATCTCCAGTTAAACAAACTAAACCAGATTTTTCTGGTTCAGGTGATAGGAGAGGTCTTAATGCAAATACAGACTTACTTAAAGTAGGAAAATATTATGGGAAAAAAGCTATTTCAAAAGTTAAAAATATAGCTTCTAAAACAGGTGAATATTTATCTGATCTAGCGGAAGGAAAAAAAGGGTCTAAAGGTTATAGTGGCGGTGATGAGTCAATGAGACAAAAAAATATGACTAAGAAAAAAGCTCCTACTCAAATGAAGAAATGTTAAATGAAAAATCTATCTAAGACCGGTTATAAAAAAAATAGTCCTGATAAAGATAGATCTTACAATGTTATACCTAGTGGAAATATAACTATGAAAAATGTTGATTTTCCTGTAGATGCTATTGACAATTTAGGTAATTCAAAAAAAATGAAACCAGGTAAAGACTATCATTTTCCTGGGAGTATAGTACTAGAGTTTAAAGAAGGTACAAAAGGTAGAAGTAAAATATATAATAGAATTTTTAACAGTTAAATTAAATAAAATGGAAACAGAAGTAAAAAAGATTACAACAGAACAATTAGAGAGAATTAATGCTGAACAGAAAGATTTACACAATATTATACATGACATTGGAGTTTTAGAGTCTCAAAAACATGCTAAACTACATCAGTTAGCTGAGATAAATAAAAATATTGAAGATTTTAAATCTGAAATTGAATCTGAGTATGGATCTATTAACATCAATTTACAAGACGGCTCTTACACTGAAATTGAAAAAACAGAAAACCCAGAATAATGGAATCTTCTATTAGAAAAATAAGTATAGGATCAGACTATAAGAACGAAGCAATGCATTATTCGGTTGGTCAATCTGTTTATGGAGGTCACGAAATAAGTTGTATATTGCAAGATAGTATAGATCTTTCTTATTTTATCTATATAAAAAAAGGAGATGAAGTTATGCCTTGGAAGAAGTTTAATTCTAACATGGCTATATCAGTTGAATATGATTTAGAGTATTGATGAATAGTGTATTTAGTTTTATAGTAAAACCTGTTGGTGATAGATATAATAACAAACTAAAGATTGGTGAAAAAGAATTAGTATTAAATACTAAAATAGAAAGTTTCAAATCTGTGAATAATCTAGCGGAAGTTATATCAACTCCGTTAGCTTATTCAACTAACATTAAAGTTGGTGATCTTGTTGTTATACATCACAATGTTTTTAGACGTTTCTATGATATTAGAGGTAATCAAAAAAACAGTAGATCACATTTTATAGATGATATGTATTTTTGTGATGTAGATCAAATATATCTACACAAAAGTGATAAAGATTGGAAATCATTTGGTGACAGATGTTTTATAAAACCACTTAAGAATACGAGTCATTTAAGCAGTAATAAAGAGAGAGAACTAATTGGTATATTAAAATACGGAAATAGTTCCTTAGAATCGCTTGAAATCAATGAAGGAGACTTAGTTGGTTATACTCCAAATGGAGAATTTGACTTTGTTGTAGAAGGACAAAGACTATATTGTATGAAATCTAATGATATTGTAATTAAGTATGAATATAAAGGAGACGAAGCAGAATATAATCCTAGCTGGACACAAAGCAGTATTAGAACTGATTAAGGTAGCTGAAGAAGCTATTTTAAATAATGGAGATGATGATTTATCTGCTGATAAGTTAAAAAATGCCGCAGCAACTAAGAAGTTGGCTATATTTGATGCGTTTGAAATACTTACTAGAATACAGGAAGAGGAAAAACTACTTGTAGATGAGGATAAAACTACAGAAGTTAAAGTATTTAAAGGTTTTGCAGAAGGGAGATCTAAATAATGTATCAGCAAACTCTATACAAAATAATACCAGACTATATAAAGGAAAGTGTTATTAAGCAAAACAACCGTTTAAAAAAATGGAAATATGGATATGATAAAGACAATGATCTGGTTATTATTAGTAAGACTGGAAAGATTGGTGAGATATACGAAATCGATAATTTAAAAATAGCTTTACCATTAGTCGAAGAATGTTATTCTAGATCTAAAGTTAAAGAAGAACAATACTGGGAACAAATGGATTTCCCAAAAGAAATAAGTAAAATAAAGAATTCTTTTGATTGGAATAAACAACCTGATAGTTTCAAGGACAGATGGTACGATTATATAGATAATGAGTTCAGGTATAGAGAAGAAGGATTTTTTTTTAATAATAGAGGTAAACATACATACATAACAGGTACTCACTATATGTATCTTCAATGGAGTAAGATAGATGTTGGTGCACCAGATTTCAGAGAATCAAATAGATTGTTCTTTATATTTTGGGAAGCTTGTAAAGCAGATCCAAGATGTTATGGAATGTGTTATTTAAAGAACAGACGTTCTGGATTTTCATTTATGTCTTCTGCGGAGTTAGTTAATCAAGCAACAATATCTAGTGATTCACGATTTGGTATATTATCTAAGTCTGGAGCAGATGCTAAAAAAATGTTTACGGATAAGGTGGTGCCTATCTCGGTTAATTATCCTTTCTTTTTTAAACCTATCCAAGATGGTATGGATAGACCTAAAACAGAATTAGCATATAGAATACCAGCTTCCAAACTTACTAGAAGAAAATTAGATTCTAACGAGAAACTAGAAGAGTTAGAAGGATTAGATACTACAATTGACTGGAAAAATACAGGAGATAATAGTTATGATGGTGAAAAATTAAAGTTATTAGTACACGATGAAAGTGGTAAATGGGAGAGACCAGATAACATATTGAATAACTGGAGGGTTACAAAAACAACTCTTAGACTTGGTAGTAGAATAGTTGGTAAATGTATGATGGGTTCTACTTCTAATGCTCTTGACAAAGGTGGAGATAATTTCAAAAGTTTATATTATAACTCTGATGTTTTAAAAAGAAATAGAAACGGCCAGACAAGTTCTGGATTATATAGTCTATTCATTCCAATGGAATGGTCTTATGAAGGTTTTATAGATATATATGGTACACCAGTTTTCGATACACCACCATCTCCAATAAAAGGAGTAGATGGTAATACTATAGATTATGGAGTTATAGAACATTGGCAAAATGAAGTAGATGGTCTTAAGTCAGATCAAGATGGTTTAAATGAATACTACAGACAGTTTCCAAGAACAGAACAACATGCTTTTAGAGATGAAGCAAAACAATCACTTTTTAATCTAACTAAGATATACGAACAGATAGATTATAATGACGACTTAAGAAATACCAATGTTGTTACTAGAGGTAATTTTCAATGGGAAAATGGAGTTTTAGATACAAAGGTAATATTTTATCCAAATAAAGATGGTAGGTTTTATATATCGTGGGTTCCTTCTTTTAACCTACAAAACAACGTCGTTATCAAGAATGGCGCAAAATACCCAGGCAATGAACATGTTGGTGCTTTTGGATGCGATCCGTACGACATATCTGGCACAGTTGATGGCAAGGGTTCAAATGGTTCATTAAGTGGATTAACAAAGTTCTCAATGGAAGACGCACCACCTAATGCTTTTTTCTTAGAATATATAGCTAGACCACAAACTGCTGAGATATTTTTTGAAGATGTATTAATGGCTTGCATATTTTATGGAATGCCTATACTTGCTGAGAACAATAAACCTAGACTTTTGTTTCATTTTAAAAGAAGAGGTTATAGGGGTTTTTCAATGAATAGACCTGATAAAGTCTGGAATAATTTATCTGTAACAGAAAAAGATATAGGTGGAATACCTAACTCAAGTGAAGATATAAAACAAGCTCATGCTTCTGCTATAGAGTCTTACGTAGAAGACTATGTTGGATTAAACGACACTGGATATGGTAATATGTATTTTAATAGAACACTTAATGACTGGGCTAGGTTTAATATAAATAACAGAACAAAGCACGATGCTTCTATAAGTTCTGGTTTAGCTATAATGGCATGTAATAAAGGTAGATATAGTCCATCTGTCAAATACGTTAGACAAATTCATGATTTGGGAATAAAAAAATACGACAATAATGGTTCTTTATCAAAAATATATTAATAAATGAATATATATACAAACACTAACAGCGCTTTTCCAAGTCAAATAGTTAGCGATGCAGAAAAAGCTTCTGAAGAATATGGATTACAAGTTTCTAGAGCTATAGAGCAAGAATGGTTTGGTAGAAGTAGATCTGCTAATAATAGATATGCATCTAATTGGGGTAATTTTCACCAGTTAAGACTGTACGCTAGAGGAGAACAATCTATACAAAAATACAAAGATGAATTAGCGACTAATGGAGATATTTCATATCTTAATTTAGATTGGAGACCAGTGCCAGTTATATCTAAATTCGTGGATATAGTTGTAAATGGCATGTCACAAAAAACTTATGATATAAAAGCTTATGCTCAAGATCCAGAGTCTTTAAAAGCTAGAACTTCTTATGCTGAATCCATAATGAGAGATATGTTCGCTAAAGACTTAATAAACAAAGCTAATGAACTATTAGGTGGTGATATTTCTCATTCTCCTATTCCACAAGAAGATCTACCTGATACAAAAGAAGAGTTAGATATTCACATGCAGTTAACCTATAAGCAATCTATAGAAATAGCTGAAGAAGAAGCGATAAATAACACATTAGCTAATAATAAATGGGACTTAATAAGACGAAGACTTAACTACGATTTAACAGTATTAGGAATTGCATGTGTTAAAACTACATTTAATGTTAGTGAAGGAATAAGAATAAAGTACGTAGATCCAGCTTATATAGTACATTCATATACTGAAGATCCTCATTTTGACGATTTATATTATATTGGAGAGGTAAGAGCGGTAACTATACCAGAACTTAAAAAAGAATTTCCACATCTAACAGATGAAGAACTTTATAAAATACAAAGTTCACCAACTAACAATCAATATATAACTGGTTGGGGTAACTATGACGAGAACACTGTTCAAGTACTATACTTTGAATATAAAACATTTATGAATCAGGTATTCAAGATAAAGAAGACTGAGAATGGAATGGAGAAAGCTATAGAAAAGACAGACGAATTTAATCCACCAGAGAATGATAATTTTGAAAGAGTCTCTAGAACTATAGAAGTTTTATATACTGGAGCAAAAATACTTGGTACAAATCAAATGTTAGATTGGAGTTTGTCTGAAAATATGACAAGACCATACGCTGATACTACTAAGGTAGAAATGAATTATGCTATTTGTGCTCCACGTATGTACAAAGGTAAGATTGATTCTACTGTCAATAAGATAACTGGTTTTGCTGATATGATTCAGTTGACTCACTTAAAAATACAACAAGTATTATCTAAAACAATACCTGATGGAGTTTTTGTTGATGTAGACGGTTTTGCTGATGTAGATTTAGGTAATGGTACTAACTACAATCCAGCAGAAGCTTTAAATATGTATTTTCAAACTGGTAGTATAGTAGGTAGATCACTAACTCAAGAAGGTACCATGAATAGTGGAAAAATACCTATACAAGAACTTACTAATTCAGGTGGTCAAGCTAAATTAGCATCGTTAATTCAAACATATCAATACTATCTACAAATGATAAGAGACGTAACTGGACTTAATGAAGCCAGAGACGGAAGTATGCCAGATAGAGAAACATTAGTAGGATTACAGAAGATGGCCGCTAACGCATCAAACACTGCTACTAAACACATTATGCAGGCTAGTTTGTTTTTGACTCTTAAAACATGCGAGAACATCTCATTGAGAATAGCTGATGCTTTAGATTTTCCTTTAACTGCTAGTGTATTAGAACAAAGTATAACAACATATAATGCTTCTACGCTTAGAGACATAAAACATCTTAACCTTCATGATTTTGGTATATACTTAGAACTTGAACCAGACGAAGAAGAAAAAGCGATGTTAGAACAAAACATTCAAGTTGCACTGCAAAACCAAAGTTTAGATCTTGATGATGCTATAGACATTAGACAGATAAGAAATTTAAAACTCGCAAATCAAGTTATTAAGTTTAGAAAAGCTAAGAAAGCAAAAGCGGCGGCTGAAGCATCTCAAGCAAATATAACTGCTCAAGCAGAAGCTAATCAAGAAACTGCCAGACAAGCGGCTTTAAATGAAGTACAAAAACAACAAGCTTTAACTCAAGAAACTATTAATATAGAAAGAGCTAAGTCTCAGTTTGAAATGGAAAAACTTCAAATGGAATCTCAATTAAAAGGTCAGTTGTTAGAAAGAGAATTTCAATACAACATGCAACTTACTCAAATGAAGATTGGTGCTGATGTTGAAAAGACGCAGTTATCTGAGAAGATGAAAGATGATAGATCTAAAGAGCAACAACAAGTAGGTGAAGATAGAAAAGATGAGAGAACTAGAATACAAGCTTCTCAACAATCAGAACTAATAAACCAAAGAAAAAATAATGCATTGCCTCAAAAGTTTGAATCAAATGGAATCGAAGATTTCGAAGATTTAGGTTTTTAAAAAAAAGTTAACTATTTAATTATATTATATTATGTCAGAAATTGTAAAACAAGAAGGAGATTTTAAAATCTCTAAAACAAAGAAACCTAGAAGTCTAGTAAGAGAAGCTAAAGTAACAAAAGTAGATTTAACAGAAAAACCTATAGATCAAGAAGTTACAAAAGTAACTATACCAACAGATGTTGTTGAACTAGAAAAAGTAGTTGAACCAATTGTCAATATTGTTCAAGAAACAGTAGAACAAAATTCTTCATTTGATAACTTGATAGAAGAGATTACAGATAATAACGAACCAGTTGTAGAAGTAAATCAGCAAGTAAGTGAACAAGTAAGTGAATTTAAAGAAAGTAGAGTACTTCCTGAAAATATAGAAAAGTTAGTTTCCTTCATGGAAGAGACTGGAGGTACTATAGATGATTACACAAGATTAAATGCTGATTATTCAAATGTCAATCAAGATGTATTGTTAAAAGAATATTATAAATCAACAAAACCACACTTAGATCAAGATGAATTACAATTCCTAATCGAAGACAGTTTTTTCTTTGATGAGGATTTAGAAGAAGAGCGAGAAATACGTAGAAAAAAACTCGCTTATAAAGAAGAGGTTGCAAAAGCCAAAAGTTATTTAGATTCAATAAAGAGTAAATACTACGACGAGATCAAGTTGAGACCGGGTGTAACTCAAGAACAAAAAGAAGCTTCTGAATTTTTTAACCGATACAAGAAGACGGAAGACGAGTCTAGAATGCGACACGATCGGTTTAAAACGGACACTAAAAAATTATTCAACAGTGATTTCAAAGGTTTTGAATATAACATTGGCGAAAAAAGATTTAGATACGGTGTTCAGAACCTAGATCAAGTTGCCGATAAACAGTCTGATATTAGTAATTTTGTCGGAAAGTTTCTAGACAAAGAAGGAAATGTTACTGATACAGTAAATTATCATAAGGCTTTATACACTGCTATGAATTCTGACAAGATTGCACAACACTTTTATGAGCAAGGTAAAGCTGATGCTGTAAAAGAAGTTATCACAAATTCTAAAAATCCTAGTATAAGTCAACCTAGACAAACGTCTGGAGAGGTTTTTATAAATGGTTTAAGAGTTAAGTCTGTTAGCGGTTTCGATTCTTCAAAATTAAGAATACAAACAAAAAAATTTAACAATTAAAACAAAAAATTATGTCAGCAGTATCACCCGTATTTGGGTCAATTAAACCGTCTCAAAAGCAACAAGCTTTAGAAACAAATTATTTAAACTTTACCGACGGAAGCGGTAATGATTTCGCACAACAATACTTACCAGAAATCTACGAAGAAGAAATCGAGCGTTATGGAAACAGAACACTTTCTGGCTTTTTACGTATGGTAGGTGCTGAAATGCCTATGTCTTCTGATCAAGTTATCTGGTCAGAACAAAACAGATTGCATATTTCTTATAACGCTGTTACTTGCGCTACAGCTTCAACTTTAACATTCGTTACTGGTGGTGTTGGTAAATTGTTCGTGCAAAATGTTATCTCTATTGGTCAAACTTTAGTAGTTATAAACCCAGTAAATGGTAAAGAACTTAAAGTTTATGTTACTAACTCTGTTACTAATGGAGGAGGAACTTTAGCTACTATCACTGTTAAACCTTACACTCAATTAGATTTAACTACTGGTGCTGGTAATGCAGTTGATTTTTCTGGAGCTACAAACCTTAAAATCTTTGTTTATGGTTCTGAATTCAAAAAAGGAACTACAGATGCTAGTTTAAACTCAGTTAATCCTTCTTTCACTCAATTCAGTAATTCACCTATTATCATCAAAGAACGTTATCAAATCTCTGGATCTGACACTGCTCAGATTGGATGGGTTGAGGTTGCTACTGAAGATGGTACTGGTGGTTTCTTATGGTATCTTAAAGCTGAATCTGAAACAAGATTACGTTTTGAAGATTACTTGGAAATGTCAGTAATTGAAGGTGAATTAGTTAGTGGAGCTTCTACTTTAGGTTCTGTTGAAAAACTTAAAGGTACTGAAGGTCTTTTCGCTGCTATCAAAAGCAGAGGAAATGTAGTTAATAACTTTACTGCATCTACTGGATTAGCAGATTTTGATACAATCTTGAAAAACTTAGATACTCAAGGTGCAATTGAAGAAAATATGTTCTTCTTGAATAGAGCTACTGCTTTAGATTTTGATGATATGTTAGCTGGTATTGGATCTCCTAGTTCTGGTGTTTATCAAGGAGGTAGTTCTTATGGTGTTTTTGAGAACTCAGAGCAAATGGCATTGAACTTAGGTTTTTCTGGTTTCCGTAGAGGTTCTTACGATTTCTATAAAACTGACTGGAAATATCTTAACGATGCTTCAACTCGTGGTGCATTAACTAACACGTCTATTGATGGTGTTCTTATCCCTGCTGGAACTTCTACAGTTTACGATCAGCAATTAGGTACTAACATCCGTCGTCCGTTCTTGCATGTTCGTTATAGAGCTTCTCAAGCTGATGATCGTAGAATGAAAACTTGGATTACTGGATCTGTTGGAGGTGCTTATACTTCTGATCTTGATGCAATGCAAGTACACTTCTTGTCAGAGAGATGTCTATGTGTTCAAGCAGCAAACAATTTCGTATTGTTCACGGCTTCAGTATAGAAACCTGGTAGTGTTACCCCTATCAAAGTGGTAGGGGTAATTATTACCTTTTAAAATAAACTATTAAATTATATTATATTATGGCAACAAAGCAAAACAAAAACAATGAATTAGATATTGTAGAAGAAACATTAACAGTTGAACCTACTGAAAAAGTAACTAATAAAAAAGAAATAAATGTTCCTAAGTGGGAAATGAAAGACAGAACGTATATACTAACAGAGTCAGATAGTCCATTAACGTTTACACTACCGAGTAGACACTCGTCAAGGTATCCTTTATTATGGTTTGACAAAGAGACTGGAAATCAAGAAGAAATAAGATATGCCACTAATCAACAATCTGCACTAGTAAGAGATCAAAAAGGTCAATCAACACTTGGACATATAATGTTTACAGACGGAATACTGATTGTTCCAAAAGAAAAACAAAGTTTGCAAAAATTACTTTCAATATATCATCCATCTCTAAATATAAAGTACACAGAATTTGATGCTGTTGTTGATGCAGCGGACGATTTAGATTATTTAGAATTAGAAGTAGACGCTATGAATATTGCTTTTGAAATGGATATAGACGTGGCAGAAGCTATAGTTCGTGTGGAAGTTGGTTCTAGAGTGAATAAGATGAGTTCTAAGGAAATAAGAAGAGATTTATTAATGTTAGCTAGAAGTAATCCACAATTGTTTATAGAACTAGCTAATGATGATAATGTTCAATTAAGGAATGTAGCTATTAGAGCTTCAGAAGTTGGAATTATAAGACTATCACAAGATCAAAGAACTTTCCATTGGGGAGAAAATGATAGAAAACTAATGACTGTTCCATTTGATGAAAATCCTTATTCAGCTATGGCTGCTTTTTTCAAGACAGATGAAGGTATTGCAATCTTTAAATCAATAGAGAAAAAATTAAAATAACATGTAATACTAATATTTAGGCGGGTACTGTATATAAAACTGCAATATCCGCTTATTTATTATAATAAATATAACAAATGGCAGTAAGTATAGATATAGTTTACAAGACAGTTTTATTAGTAATAAACAAAGAACAAAGAGGTTATTTGACTCCAGATGAGTTTAATAAAATAGCTACACAAGTACAACTTGAAATATACTTAAAATACTTTGAAGACTTAAATCAATTAATTAGAGTTCCACAAACAGATTTAGATTATTCTGATCGTGTTAGTCTTTTAGATGAAAAAATGTCTTTATTTAAAAAATCATCAGCATTAAACATAAATAATTTAAGCAATTCATTTACTTTACCAGTAGACTTAAGACAATTAGGCACTGTTATATTTAATGACATAGAATCTCAAAGAATTTCAAGAAATGAATTCTATAACTTAAATAAATCTAAATTAACGAAGCCATCAAACTCATATCCAATATATTTATATGAAGAAGGTTTTATAAAAATGTATCCACAAACTATAAGTACAATAAATGTAAACTATTTAAGATTTCCAGTTGATCCGCTTTGGACTTTTACCGTTGATCCAGTTCTAGGTAATTACATTGTAAATTCCGATACTTCGATAAATTTTGAATTACATCAATCAGAACAAACAGAAATAATAGTTCGTATATTGGCTTACGCTGGAATATCTATTAAAGATCCTAACATTGCACAGGCAGCAGCTATAAAAGTACAACAGGATAATATGAATGAAAAACAATAATAAGATATGGCACTTTTAAATAATGGTTTAATTACTGAAACAAATAGACAATATTACGAAGGGGCTAAAAGTATTGTAGCCAAAACAAATCAAACTATATTTGATTTTAGTGATTTTGATACTGATCTTATTTGGAAAACTTCTAATGCAGATAATGAAAATTATGAATTAAATAATTTCAAATTCTATATAAGTACTAATAATGGAATTAGTTTTGAAGAAGTAGTATATTATACAACTCCAATTTCTTCGTATATAAGTACTGTTGATAATGGAATTATTACATTAAATAGCGCGGCTACAGTTGGTGATATATATCTAGTACAACTAAAAAGACTAGAAGGTGGTAAGTATGGTGATAATAATGCTTTTGGAACAGTAGTTGAAGAGAATTATGGTAGTTACTCTTACATTACGTTAGATGATATTATAAATAACTTTCTAATAGCTTACGTTGGAACAGATAAATTAATAGGTAGTATAAAAAGAACTGATGTTATATTTCATGCTAAACGTTCTATGCAGGAATTTAGTTATGATATTTTAAAAAGTATAAAATCACAGGAATTAACAATACCTCCAAGTTTAAACATTGTTATACCACAAGATTACGTTAACTACGTTAAGATCTCACGTATTGATGCAAATGGTGTAAAACATATTATATATCCAGCCATGTCATCTGGAACTCCGTATACGATGCCAATTCAAGATACTGAAGGAATACCAATTCAAGATACATTTGATTATAATATAACTGGAACTTCTATAATTGAAGAAAGATTTAAAACTAGCAGTGCAAAAGATTCCTCTGGAAGAATATCACTAGATCTAGATTCTGTTAACGATAGTAATATATCTAGAAACTTAGGTCAAAGGTATGGTATGAATACATCACTAGCTAATATTAATGGCGTATTTATGATAAACGAAAGAGAAGGTAAAATATCTTTTAGTAGTGATCTAGTTGATTGTGTTATATTATTAGAATACATATCTGACGGATTGGCTTATGATTTAGATACTAGAGTACCAAAAATGGCTGAAGAAGCAATATATTCATCTATACTCTATGCAATATTATCAACTAGATCTAATCAACCGGAACATGTTGTACAGAGATTAAAACAAGAAAAGTTTGCAAAAATAAGAAATACTAAAATAAGACTTTCTAATATAAAAATAGAAGAGTTTACAAAGGTACTACGTGGTCAATACAAATGGATTAAACACTAATTAAATGGCAGAAGTAAAGAATAGTTTTCTATCGGCTAAAATGAATCAAGATTTAGACGATAGATTAGTACCACAGAATGAATATAGACATGCTAAGAATATATCTATAGTTAGCTCAAATAATAGTAATAATGGCGTTATACAAAATATAACAGGAAACAAAAGTATAATTGATTTTGGTTATTACGAAGGTTTAGAAATTATAGGACAAATAGCTGATGAAGTAAATAATATTTTATACTTATTTGCAACTAGTTATACTGATACTTCTTTTAATGGATTAAATAATCAATTACCAATACAGAGTCAGGATGAAGAACAAATTTATTATTGTGTTATAATTAGGGTGGATTTGGATTCTTCATCTGGTAAAGTATTAGTTGAAGGAAGTTTTTTAAATTTTTCAAAAACAAGTCCTATATTAAATATTAATTTACTTGAAGATCTTTTATTCTGGACAGACAATAGAAATCAACCTAGAAAAATAAACGTTAATACTGCATTTGAAAAAGGAATTACGTATTATACGAAAGAAGATCATATATCCGTAGCTAAATATGCACCTGTTAATTCAATTGGATTCATTAATTCAAACTTATCAACAATGAAAGATGTTGTTAGTCAATTTGATCCAGATGGAACTACAAATCCAAATTACAATGCTAATTTTATTGGAGACAAAACATTTCTTCAAGATAAGTTTGTTAGATTCAGTTACAGATATAAATATGATGATAATGAATACTCTATATTAGCTCCTTTTTCTCAAATAGCATTTGTACCACAGCAGGACGGTTCTTTTATGGGAACATCTACTGACGTTGAAAATGATGAAAATACAGCGTTTAGAAGTAGTGTTGTTGAGTTTATGAAAAATAAGATAAATCAAGTTGGTTTAATTTTAACTTTTGATACACTTAGAACAGACTTATTTATTGATTTTAAAATAAAAGAAATAGAAATAATATATAAAGAATCAAATTCTACGACTTGTTATATATTAGATACTATTAAAACTTCAAATATTACTTATGATATTAACAGTATTTATAGATATGCATATACATACGAATCTAGAAAACCAAAAGGAGTTTTACCAGAAGACCAATTAGTTAGAGTATATGATAAAGTACCTGTTAGAGCACTAACACAAGAAACTGCTGGAGGTAGGATTATATATGCTAATTATATAGATAAAAATACCGCGCCATTAACAATTGATTATAGAATAAATATTAATAAGAAAAGTAGTACACTCACAAAAGAACTACCTCTTCATAACGTTAAATCAAATAGAAATTATCAAGTTGGTATAGTACTATCTGATAGATATGGTAGACAGTCTGATGTAATACTCTCTCCTACTAATGCTACTGATGTATTAGGAGGAGGTGGATCTGCTTCTAGTTTTTATGTTCCTTGGTATAATCCAACTTTGGATTCTAATGAATTAACTGGTGGTGTTTTGCGGTTTTTTGGAAACTGCATTTCAATTGTATTTGACACGTTATTATTACAGTCAACGCAAGATACTAGAAATCCTATATCTAGTATAGATAGAAATTCTACTGGAATCCCTGGTTTATATTCTCCACCTTCTTTTGCTATTACTGCTAGATGTGACGATGACGACGCGAATTTTGGTCCTGGATCCATGCAAAGAAATTTTATTGTTTATGATCGTGTTGGTTTTGGGGAAACTCCAGTAATTGCGTTTGAAGTTATAGCTACTATGTTAATTCCTTCTCCAGGAGAATACACTATAGGTTCGATGATAGTAACAAAATCTTATCGTACTGTTTATGTAGATTCTTTTGATTATTTTATTATAAATCCAACTATAACAAATCCAAATAATAACAAAGTAGATGTTAGAGTTACATCTGTTACAATTCCAAATCCTAATGGTTGGTATTCTTATAAAATAGTAGTAAAACAACAACAACAAGAGTACTATAATGTATATGCTGCTGGAGCATTAGCTGGTTATCCAACTGTAACAGGAACAACAGCCCCAACTTATCCAACTGGAGAAGAAAGTAAGACATCTAATTTAATTTTGTTTTCTGACAATATAAATAAAATTCCAAGAGACTTGTCATTAGTTGGACCAGAACAGAAACAATTTAGAAGTACAGTACAATTATTTGGTAGAGTGCAAAATTTAGATATTGACAATACTTATAATCAACAATTTTATCCTAGTATAAATGGTTTTAGTGTGCCAAATATACAAAACATATTAGATGTTAGTTATATAAATAATCCAAGTTATTATTATCAATTGCAAAATGGCGCTATTATAGCTAGAACAGATAATAATAATGTTAAGTTTGGAGCAACACATGTTAATTTAAGACCTAAACTATGTATATTAGAAACAAATCCTGTTTTATCTAGTTTAGATATATATTGGGAAACTTCTACTGCTGGTTTAATTTCTGATCTAAATGCAAGTATATCAGAAAGTAACAATCCTGGAGTAATTTCTTTTGGAGATGTTGGTTGGAATAATCAAGAATCTCAATGTAGTCTTGGAACCAGTGGTTTAAATGACGCAACTGGTAGTAAATTTACTACATGGATTACTGATTGGTTCTATCCATTAGATTCTAACAGTAAAATACTTACTGATGCTGTAGTTACTTTAAATAGTTCTAGTAACATATCTGATTTAACAGGAAGTCTTCGTAAATACATTTTTGAATTGTATAAAGATCCATCACTTAATAGATATAGAATAAAAGTAACTAATTCCAACTCCCAGACTTTTTATAGTAATGTATTAAAAAATCAATTTGTTTTATCTTTATATACTTCTGTTTTAATCAATGGTGTTACTATTAATAGATATATAGATATAAATGGTGGATTGATTAATAATAATCCTATTATATATATTCCAGGTCAAACGTTTCAAGGAGCACATGGTAATATACCAATAGTAATGCCACCTATAACTGCATATAGAGGTATCACTGATATATATCAATTTAGAGGAGAAAACGGTTCTAGTTATTTAGAATCTAATTCTAGTTATATTAAACAAGTAGGTTTGAAATGGTCTTTTCAAGATGGAACGCAGGTTTTTAACGAAGGAACTGGAACTACGGCTGTATCATTAAATATATCTACAAATGGATTTTTAAAAGTAGCTGGCGGTAATCCTGGAATAAAAGTTCAACCAGTCATACAACTAACAGACTCTGGTGGAGCTTTTGCATTGTTAACAGTTGATCTAGACTTTACTTTAGGAGAATTTAATCAAGGAGAATTTACACCAGAATATAACATTTAAAAAAAATAAAAATATGGCAGCACCATTAAATAAAAAAGGTTTAGAAACAACAGTAGCTACAAATCTACCAACTCAATCACCTGGACAACAATTAATAACAGCGGCAAAGTTAAGAGATTCTTTAACGCCGATAATTGATAGTACTTTTACTACTAAGACAATATGGTCTGGTATTATTAATACTACATCTGATACTACTGGAAGGAAAGACTTTTCAATTTTTGAAAACTACTATGATCCTTTCTATTTTCCACCAACACAATCAATTACTAGCGCTCTTTTAAATCCAGCTAATAAATATATGGTAAGTTCCGCTGGTACTGGTCTATTAGTTAATGTAAATGGAAGTAATGTTAATACTGGTAGTTTCACTAATATAGGAGTTACAAACGATTCAACTAATATACTTAATGTTAGTGGAACTGGATTAACATTCGATGGAAGTATATTGAATGGTAGTTTAGTTGTATCTAGTTTGGTTGTTAATAATCCAGGTACTGGTTATGCCTCTGGTTATGGTACTTTAATTCCAGCTGGAGGTTTAGGTTTCTTTGATACAATTCTTTCACTAAATCTTCCATCAGGTACTGGACCAAATTCTGTAAAAATTATTTTTAATATGACAAACACTGTTTGGCCTACTTATATTAATATTATACAAGAAACAAATTTCTATAGAAATACATGGAGCGCGTTTATACCAGAAATTAACAATGTAATTAGTGCACAGAGAACAGTTACTCCAACTGTTAATAATATTGTTAATTTTCAAACAGCAATGTATACTCCTCTTCATAATAGAAGTGATAGCGCTAATAACATGGATAGAGCTTCGGCATGTTGGGTTAATGCACCTAACAGTAATACTTTAACTTATAGAGTTGGCGGTGTTTCTAATTCTGGTGTTGCTCCAACTAGAGCAACTGACTTACCAGGTTTTAATTTTGATGTTTACTCAGAAAAAAGTACTGGAGTTGGAAATATAAAAACACAAAATGGTTATTTAGAGATAAAAGTACCTGTAATAAAACAATAATAAATACAAAACAATATAGATGGCTTATAGTTTAGAAGTAAAGTATTTTAACTCTTTTGTATTAGCTAAAACAGTTAATACATCTAATAATCCAGTTTGGAGAAATTCAGTTAGCACAAATGTCAATTTAAAACCTGCTACTACTCCTAGAGCAACTTTAGATGCTAGAAACTGGTATATAGAGGAAACTAGAATAACAGGTGGTTATAATAATACAACTGTAGATTTTGGAGCAAAAGCTTATATAGTAAGTGATCAAACTAGAGCTGCTAATAAGGCTAGTGGATTAATATATTCTGGAATATACAATTCTAGAACTGGTATAAACAATACTAATCAGTTTTCAGTAGCTCAAGACATAACAAGATCTGCTGATCCTAGAAATGGTTCTATACAAAAATTGTATGCTGAAGAAACTAACTTAACAATATTTCAAGAATTAAAAGTAAGTAGAGCTTTAATAGATAAAGACGCTATTTATTCAGCAGAAGGAAATCCTATGACTACTTCAGGTACTGAAATTATAGGACAAATACAAGCATATACTGGAGAATTTGGTATAGCTAAAGATCCAGGAAGCTTTGCTGTTTATGGTTTTCAAAAATACTTTACAGATAGAAGTAAGAATGCTGTTTTGAGATTATCAAATGACGGTATTACAGAAATATCAAACTATGGAATGAAAAGTTATTTTGCTAGAGAATTATCAATATTAGGAAATGGTAAAATAGTTGGTGGATATGATATTGTTTCTAAAAGTTATATATTATCAACACAACAGACATCTGGAGTTTACAATACAGTTTCATTTGATGAAACCGTTAATGGGTGGACTAGTTTTTATAATTACAAACCGTCTAGTATATTTAGTGTTGATTCAACTATGTATACTACATTTGGACCAGTTGTATGGCAACATCATTTTGAAGGAACAAACTTAGATAATAGAGGATATTTTTATAACGTGTATTATCCGTCAAGTGTTACACTAGTGTTGAATCCTAATCCATCTGCTTCTAAAGTTTTTCAAACTATTAATTATGAAGGAAGTGATGGTTGGGAAATTGCGAATACAAATATAACAGAACCAGCTATTACAACATCTATAGACACGGGATTTAATATAAAAAGTTATTTAGAAGGTACCTATGATTCTAGTACTCCTAGAAAAACAGGTGCCGCTGCATTAGTAAATCCTGTAGTAACACCATTGTATTACACTGGTTTTGTTAGAAAAGAAAACAAATTCTTTGCAAACATAGTAAACAATAGTTTAGGTAAATCTGGAGAAATAGTATTTGGAAGGTCTATGTCTGGAATAAAAGGATTCTGGAGTACTGTTACTATAAAAACTGATGGTACTACTCAACTTGGTAAATTTAAAGAATTATATTCAGTTTCATCTGAATACGTAGAGTCTTCATATTAAAAATAAAAGAAAATATGTAATTATTAATTTATAAACTATGACAATAGGGTATATATATTAACAGTAAGGGGCTAATGTCACAATACAATCAAATCAAATGGAATTAAATTTAAGAATATTAGAGGAATCAGACTACGAAAACATGTGTTCTTGGTGGAGATGGTGGAGATGGCCAGAAGTATGTAAAGATGTATTACCAATGAATGGTACTGGTGGACTTATGGTATGTAAAGGAGATACACCAATTGCAGCAGGTTTTTTATACATGTCAAACTCTAGGGTGTGCTGGATGGATTGGATTGTGTCTAACCCTGAGTATAGGGATAAGGACAGGAAAGATGCCATAGGAATGCTTGTAAATGGCCTAGAGGACATTGCTAAAGCACAAGGGTATACGGTAATAATAAGTATAGCAAGAAATAAAAGTTTAATAAATATTCACGAACAGTTAGGTTATACGGTTGATAAAAATCCATCGTATGAAATATCTAAAAAATTAATGTAATATGGCAGTAATAACAGCATGTGTTGCCGGTGGAGCAATGGCAATAGCGGCAGGCGGCAGTTTAATAGCTGGTCATCAGCAAAAACAAGCAGCTAAAGGTTATAGAAACGATGCTGAAAGAAAAGCAGGTGAAATAGCTACACTTGAAGCCAATAGGCAGTCTATACCTAATCCTTATTCAAATGTTAAAGATCTTAGCGGAATGGCTGTAGATCTAAGTTCATTGACAAGTAATCTTAGTGGACTTGCTAAAGATCAGTCTGGTAAGATGACTAATCCTTTTGAAAATCTTGGAGTAGCTACTCAAGCTGCTAAAATGCAGGTAGAAGAAACAGATAAAGCATTGGCTAATACATTAGATATATTAAAGTCTACTGGTGCAAGTGCCGGTGGAGCAACTGCATTGGCTCAAGCTGCATTAGACAGTAAGAAAGGTGTCGCTGCTAGTATAGAGAGTCAAGAAGCAAATAACGAGAAATTAAAAGCAGAAGGAGCATCTAAATTACAAGACGCTAAACTAGAAGAAGAAAAGAGGATTCAAAATCTACAGATACAACAATCTGAAAAAGTTGAATCAGCTAAAATTGGTGAAGCTAGTAGATTACAAAATCTAAAAATCAATGAAGCAGGTAGAATGCAACAAACTGATATTGAAGCACAGAAATTCAAATATGGTGAGCAAGAATCTAGAGATATAGCACAACTTAATAGATTAGCGGGTCAAGAAGCTGGAAGTAAAGCCGCACAAATGCAAGCGAAGTCAAATCAATCCGCTGCTTATGCCGCAGGTATAGGTGCTGTTGGTGGAATTGCTGGCGCGGCTGTTAGTTTGGCTGGTAAAGGTGCGTAATTTGTAAATGACAATAGAATTTTAAAAATATAAAATATGGGATATTACGAAAATCCGCCTATAATCGTTGATAACAGTAGTCAGCACTATTCAAACGCAATAAGTAATGCTGCTGCTCAAATGACTCAGATAATAGCTGGAATAGGAGAAAGAAGAAGGCAAGAGGAAAAAGAACAGAAATTAACTTTACAGAAAGTTTTAGATAGAAAAAACGAAGTTGATTTATTCTATAACGAAAAAATGTCTGATTGGTCCATAAAACAAACTAACACTGCTAGTGGAGTAGTAAATACAAAAATAAAAGATTTTGTTAAACAAGCTATAACTAAAGCAGCTGACAGTAGAATAAGATTAATAAACGAAACAGATCCAACATTAAGAGATCAATACTTAGGTGATATAAGTAAAGCAGAAGCCTTAATGGACAATGCTAGTAAAGCAACATCGGCATTAGCTACACAATCAGCTGGATATAGATTACAAACTCCCGCTTCTTTAATGGGTAGACCAGGCGGTCAAATTGTAGCTGGAAAAACTAAAGAAGAAATAGAAAATAATCAGTTTTTCTTAGATGCCGTAAGTGGCATGGGAGAAGGTAACAAAAGATTGTATAAAGATGGTTTAATAAATTTAGATGTAAATCTAGATGAAAGTGGTACTAGTTTTTTAATATCAGCAAACGCTGAAGCACCTGAACAAGATGTAACTCTTGCAGATGGTACACCATTAGGATATATAGATCCAAATACTGGACAACCATATAAAAGAAAAGGTACGGCATATTCAAAAGTAATTAATACAGCCGCTTATTTAGATAGTGAAGCTAATAAAGGCGGTGATTTACTGTCAAAAATAGAAAGTTTAGATACATATAACACAGAGTCTAATAAATTATTCATGAAAGATGGTCAGATTTCAGAAAATTTTTTAACTACTGATACACAAACTATCCCTATCAATTCTAAAGGTAAAGAAAAATACCAAATGAGAAATGCTAGAGCTTTAAATATTAATGCAATAAAAACAACGTTAATGCAACCAGCTAAAGTAAAAGCAGCTGGTTTACTTTCTGCTGGAGATCCTCAGGTTTTACAGAACTTTGTGAATTATACGTTAGGAAAAGGAACTGATGATGTAGAATATTTTCAAAAAACATGGCCAACATTAACTACACTACAACAACAACAAGACTTTTTAACTAATATGATTGTTGATCAAGGTTTAGATGGTGTTACAGCTAATTTCCAAAAAACAGGAACCAAAGGTAAAGAAGATTATAAAATATGGGATCCTAGAGGTGATGTTGGTTTGGTACCTAAACCTGAAAAAGTTGGAGGTGGTACTGATAATGAAGAACAAAACAAACAACTCACTGAATTATTGAATGATCCTAGAACAAAAGAATTCAATAAGTTATTTTCTACTGTTTCGATAAAAGGAGCAGATGGTAAAATAAATAGAGCTGCAAGTGCTTACAGACAAAGACAGCAAGATGCTTCTGTGCTTAATAAAATTATAGGAGGTAAAGGTCAAAAACTTTTCATGACTAGAGATGAGTTATTTGAAAGGTGGAAGAAAACTTCAGTAACTGAAGGTACTGAAAAGAAACCTGTAATTGTTACTAATGCTCAAAGACTAAAAAGAGATGGTAAAAAAGTTATGAATGAGTTTAATAAATCTTATCCAGGAAAAACATCTATATTCGTAAAAGAAGGTGGGGTTTACGTTGAACCAGAATTCGATACTAAATCTAGAGAAGGTTTGGTTGATTTAGCTTTGTCGTTATCAGGCGAAGGTGGTATTAAGAAATTTGGAGCGTTTAGTAGAGCAGGTACTAGTGCTGATGAAGAAATACGTGACGAAACTATAGCATCGTTAAAAGAAGAATATCCAAAAGGAGCAAATGAATCGTTAGAAGTATATTCAAAACGCATAGCACAATTATACAATCAAACAAAATAATATGGAAGAAATATATAAATTATCAGACGGTTCTCAAGTAGATGTATCTGGGTATTCTGAAAACGATAAAATCAAGTTTTTTATAAAAAATCCTACAGCAAAAAAGTTCAAAGGCGGTGCAAAGAGTGCAGTTGTAGCGCCAGTAAAAAAAGCACAACCAAAGAGTTTGGTATCAGAATCAACAAATGGTTCTTGGGATGCACGTTCTCAAGCTGATTTAAACTTACAGAGACTAGGACTAATTGCGCCTCCTTCTGAAAAAGAAAAGTTAAAACCTTCTTTAAACTATACTGACAAATTAAATAAGATTACTAGTCGTAAAATTGAAGGTAGTCAAGACTTAGAAGCGAAAGCAGTTAGACCACAAGAACCACTTCCTAAATCTTTAACAGGTTTAAAAATAAAAGGGGTAAAAACTACTCCAATTGTTACTGAAGAAGAAACTGATAATCTACCAAAAGATATTATTGTAAAAAATAATAGACTTATTCAGTTGAGTGATGTAAAGAGAAAGCAAAAGTTAAATGACATTGACCTAATAAATCCGTATCTATACTATTCTTCAAACATGAAGAAACAAAGAGGTGATCAAGGTGTTTTACTTGATATAGAAGACGCTAAAGATTTAGAAGAACCAAGTATTAATTTTGTTAATAATAATTACGATGTACCTGCTTTAACTAAGATGGGTGTAAATTTAGACAACTTTGATGGTTGGTTAAATAAAAGCGGTCAAAAAAAGAATATACTAAAGAAGCAAGAACAAGGAGTATTTGAAGGTTCTGGTAAATCAATAATGCATGGTTATGATATTGACCTTGCTAGAGAGATGTCTAAAAAGAAGGCGCTAGATCTATACATGCAAGACATGAGTAATAGGGACTTTCTTAGACAAGATCTTACTCAAGATGAAGAAATATATAAAGGAGTAAGAGAACAAAAAGAGATAAAGAAGAACGAGTTATTTGACAATAGAGCTTTATACGATTACTATAAAACAAACTTTCCAACTTATGTAAAAAAGATGGACGAGTTAGATTTAGAGAACA
>Ga0209353_10000067_pt1 | contig 58563 bp, 50 predicted proteins | sample LauGreSpBDMM15SD_2_FD_187561 | JGI IMG/M metagenome (GOLD analysis project Ga0209353, IMG submission 187561) | Freshwater lake microbial communities from Lake Michigan, USA - Sp13.BD.MM15.SD (SPAdes) (version 2) | ecosystem: Environmental > Aquatic > Freshwater > Lake | place: Lake Michigan... | reverse complement strand
TTAAAACAACGTCTGATATAAATGTAAATGGATGTAAACCTATAAAACTTTTGGAACGATCAGTTCAAACAGATATTGAAGCAGTAAATCAACCTGAATTAGAAACCGAAGATAAAGACGAACTTGTATTCAAAAAATTTTTAGATAATTCTTGTATAGTAGATGATTTGGAGTACGTTTCAATAAGAGAATTAGTATATCAATATAAAACGTGGAGTAAAATCAACGGTTTATTTAATTATAAAGATTTTGAACAATATATAACAGGGAAATTTGTTGTTAAAAAAATGTTTAATAAAATGTTTAATTGTGACATGAGATGTGTAGTTGGTATAAATCTTAAACGTTCATTTTACACATTTGATTTTAAAGAACCAGTTTCAGATTTTGAAAACTTTTTAATGAATAAATGTATAAAACTACCAACAGCTAAATTGAATAGAAGTACATTAAAAGATTCGTATGAAAAGTGGTGTAATGATAATAATAAAAGGGTACCTAAAAAAACAGATATAGATCTCTTGTGTAAATTTTTAGACAAGTACTTTTTTAAAGATTATTTTTACGAAGGTACTTCAAGTTATCATGGATGGTATGGTATTACAATTAAGGAGAATGTATTACGAGGTACTGGTATAACATCTACTTTATGTAAACGAGTAGCAATATGTAAAGTACACAAAGACGATCAAAAAACAATATTACAAGAATGGGATTCACAAAAAGAAGCGTCTAGGGATTTAGGTGTTAAAGCAAGTACTTTAAAATATCGTCTTGATAATAAGAGTATATTCAATGATGTTTATATGTTAGTTAGAAAAAGTTCTATTATATAACAAATGATATCAAAAACAATATTAAGTAAATATAATGTATTGTTTACAGAAAGTAATATTTTTTAGTTTACGTTAAAAAATGTTAATTTAAAACTTTAATGTTATTAAAAGTAAAATGAGTGAAGTTGAAAAGGTTAATTCTATTGATGAATTTTTAAGTGAATACCAACAGTTGGCATCCGTTTATAATAATGCTCAGGAAATTTTAGCAAAAGAACAAAAGACGGATAATGAATTATATATGAAATGTATAAAGTTGTCAGGTAAATGTATTAGGTATTTAGATGATATTAATCCATTTGTTTCATATAGACATAAACCTGAAATTTGTACAACATATTATATTAGTGCTGAATTGTTGATACGAACAGTTGGATTGCATATGAATAGAAATGGGTTTGATGAAAAGGAGCGTAATACTTTATATATGGCAGTTGCTCATTTACGAAAGGTTCTTGCTTTAGATCCATTTAATAAACGTGCAATGGAGATGTTTAAGCTAGTGTTTTTATATTTGACAATTTTTAATCCAAATGCTGAAGAAAATTTAGTATTATTGAATCAGATTTTGATAGTTGATCCATGTGATTATCAGTTGCATTACAACTTTGGGTTTATGTATCATAGGGCAAATAAATTAGACAGTAGTGTTTATCATTATAAATTGGCGATTGGATTAATCGATTTGGTTATGCGAAGTGAAAAGGATGAACATCAATCGTTGGTTTTAAGGCAATTCAAGATTAAATGTTTAAATGGTTTAGGTAGTGTTTATTTTACTATTCAAGATAGAGAAACTGCAATGTATTATTTCAAATTGGCTTATGAAATTGATCCTAATGATCCTGATGTAAATAATCAAATAGGTGTTGTTTATACTGAACTTCGATTTACAGACAAGGCAATCGAACATTATATGCGTGGTATTGAACATTACAAACAAGCTCATATTTCAGTTGATAAAGAAATGTTGATTGCTAGTATGTATATGAATATGGGTTTAGCAAAATGTTACGAATGTGATTTTATAGGTGCAATTGATGGGTATAACAAGGCATTAAAGTATAAACCTAGATTATCATTGGCGTATCAAAATAAATTGTTGGATTCTAATTATATTTCTCATTTAATTGAAGATCCAATGTATATTTCTAGAATTCACAAAGCAATTAATAAAATTTATCCAGTTGTAATAGATGATTACAAGGTATCTTGTCCTGATTATAAAGTTAAAATGGATATTGTTACATGTAAATCAAAGGCAGATTTAATTAAACGTGGAACAAAGATTCATATTGGATTTGTATCAGGTGATTTTATTTGTCATCCAGTTAGTTATTTCCTGCATAGTATACTACGTCATATTAATTATGATTTATTTGATGTTACATGTTATTCACAAAAGGTTGTAAAATTAGAAGATTTATTTCCTAGATGTAAATGGGCTGTTGTCAAGAATATGTCAAATGAAGATTTTAAACAGAAGATTCAACAAGACGGAGTTGATATTTTGTTTGATTTATCAGCACATACAGGTGATAATAGATTGGATACATTTGTTTTAAAGCCTGCTCCTATTCAAATTAGTTATTGTGGTTATCCAAACTCGAGTGGTATTAAATCAATGGATTATAGAATTACTGATAAATTTTGTGATAGTGATAAAAGTCAAAAATATTACCAAGAGAAACTAGTATTTATGGATAAGTGTTTTTTGGCATATACTCCAAGTATGGGAATCAATGATATTCCAGCTATTGATGAAGAACAGTTGTGTATTAAAAATGATTATATTACATTTGGGTCATTTAATAGATTTAACAAGATTAATGAGATGGTAGTAAGTGTTTGGGAAAAGATATTGCAAAGGGCTCCAACTGCTAGATTTTCAGTTAAAACAAAAGAATTTTTGACACCAAAATTGAGAGAAAAGTTTTTAGATAGATTCAAGGATAAATCAGTATTAGATAGGGTTATTATTATGCCTTATTCAGATACTTATAGTGAACATTTACCAGATTATAACAAAATGGATATTTCATTAGATACATTCCCTTATTCGGGAACTACTACGAGTTGTGAAAGTTTAATGATGGGTGTCCCTGTTCTTACACTTTTTGATAAAGTAAGACATTATCATTCTCAAAATGTTACAACTAGTTTAATGAAAAATTGTGGATTAGATGAATTTGTAACAGATTCACAAGAAGCATACATTGAACGAGCAGTTTGGTATGCTAATAATTTCAAGTCATTAAGTGGTTTAAGAAGTAGAGTTAGAGATGCTTTTGTCAAGGGGCCAATTTGTGATTATTCAGGATTTACAAACGAATTTGAAGACAAATTAATTAGTTTGTATAAAAATCACAAGTGGTAAATCCAAGAAAAGATCTATAAAGAGAAAGTCTGTTAAACGTAAGTCAGCGTAAATTAAACGTCATTTAAATTAAAAATTGAATTTTATATGAATTTATATAAAATTGTATCAAGAATGTCTTCGCCTTTTGAATATTACTTTCCGCCAATTTTTTCTTCTAAGAAAATGACTGAAGAAGATAATAAGCGTTATGAATTGCTTATTGATTGTCTGTCTTCTCCTTACAGATCCGATTCATTTGAAACATCGTCTATTGTATCCGAAGAGTCTATAGAGTCTATTCAATCAGATAATTCAGAAATTGAGATAATGATTGACAATAAGGATATTGGGAAGGTTATTGGCAAGAGAGGTGATGTTATTTCGAAAATCAGACGAGAGTCTGGTGCAACAATTAAAATTTTCGATAAGCGTTTTGGGATGATGCGTAAGATTAAGATTTGTGGAAAAGAATCAAATGTTGAACTTGCGAAATATAAAATTATCCAATGTATTCCTATCAATTAAACCAAAAAATTAAACCAAAAAATTAAATCAAAAAAATTAAACCAAAAAATGAAAAGAAAATAAAGAACTTATCAAAGAGAAAATATACGAATTAAATAAATAAATTGAAATATATATTTTATTAAACTATAGTATTAATATGTATAGTTTAATAAAATATCTTACTGGCTCTAAAACTAAGAAACCAGAGCAACAAAATCCAGAACAACTAGAAACACAACCCATTCCACAAATAAAAAGTTGCACACGAAATAATAGATGTAATAAAAAATCTACGGTCTATCTTGTCATTGAAAAGGAAACTCAAAATCCATTAGGTATATTTGATAGTATTGAAGGGGCGAAGCAAAATGGGCAAAAAATAACTCATTATAATTGTATTATTGTTCCATTTAGAATAAATGATCCATGTAAATACTTGTATAATCCAGTATTCGAAGACCGTTAATTTAATCAACGAGTGGTTTTAGAATTTTTAAAGGTTTATCATAGCCCATATCTATTAATTCTTCTGTAACTTTTTCTAATAAATATTGGTCTTTATATATTGATACTATTTCTATATAAGGTGGTAATATAGAATGTTCTTTAATTTCTTTGTATACAATACCTGGTTCGTATATAGCCAATTTTAAGTTTTCGAAAACATCTTGTATACAAAATGTTTTATCTAAAAATAAATAATAAGTTATTGTCATTATTATTTATTAATAATTTTTGTTTTTAAATATTAAAAGATCAAGTTGGAAATGAATAATAATCTTTAAAAAAATTGTAATATTATGGGGTGTGATTACTATATTATTAAACAACTTCGAATTGAACTAGATAGAAAGCGATGTTATTTCTATGAAACTAACAATGAAAGTGAAAGTGAAAGTGAAAGTGAAAGTGAAAGTGAAAGTGAAAGTGAAAGTGAAAGTGAAAGTGAAAGTGAAAGTGAATTTCAACATTATCTAAAACTCACTTTTAAACCACTTATTTTATGTGAAAATTATCGTTGGGAAAGTGAAGAAACAAGAGATAAATACATTGATATAATTTATGATAAATTAAAACATTTCAATAATGCATCTGATAATATTAATTTGGTAATTAAAGAAGAACTTAGGTACTTTAGGAAGTAATGTTAATTTAAATTGTAGTCTAAAAACTTACCAGACGTGCTTGATTTATAACCAGTGATTACTAATTCGCCAGTGTCAATTTTTTGATGACACCCCTTACATAAACTTACCAAATTATAGGTATTATTTTTATGAAAATGTTTGTCATTGACAAAACCACGATCATCACAGTTTTTTTGTTCATTAATATGATGGGTATCTAATGGTACTTCGCCTCGTTTTGGTTTATGATTGCAAACCTGACAATGATCTACTATTTTTTTTTTGTTATATCTACTTCTACCTTTATCTATAACATTTGTTGCATTTGACATTATATCATTTCTAATATCGAATGCCATATCTATAAATTCACTGTTTTGAATAATTGATTTGCAAACTTCTAATCCATATAAATCACTACCTGACCCTGGTTGTAAAGTTCTTTCAAAAACTATAGTACCATCTGGTTTTGTATCAACTCTAATATGACACGTATTTATATATGTTTTATTAAGTTGTTGTACATTAACTAGATTATGTAAATGAGTTGTAAAGAAGAATTTTGTATTGGTTTTCATAAGATGTAACAAAGTAGTTGCTACTATAGCACAACTACTATTAACCTCTGTACCTCTACATAATTCATCCGATAATACAAGAGTATTCTTACCACTGCAAGATAATATACGTTGCAATCCACACATTTCACTAGTAAAACTACTTTTATTTGCAAATAAATTATCACTTAAATCAACTTGGGAAATGACGGTATTGAATGGTGTATAACTAAAACTTTTACAAGGAACATACAAACCAGATTGTGCTAAAACAATGCAAATCCCAACAGATCTTAGTAAACTAGATTTTCCACTACTGTTAAGACCATATACTAACATCCCACCACATTTATCTGTTAATGATACGTCATTGGGTATATATTCTGTATCATTGTTTATTAATTCTATTATAGGATGTCTTAAAGCAGTTGCTATAAAATTACTAGTTTTTGATATGGTTATAGTTGGTTCACAATAGTTATTTTTACGTGCACACTTTACGTTACTTACGGATACATCTAGTAATTCTATAAATTTTGATAATTTTTCAAATAATCCATTGTATTTTTGATAATAATTTTTCAATTGTGTTATATAATGAAGTTTTACACGTTTTACAAGCAACTCTCTTGTTGTAATTAGTTTATCCGATAATTTATTAGAATCATCAGTTGTGAATTTACACATATTACTCGTTTGTCTTGTTTCAAAATGGACACCCTTACATTCCTTAACTAATTTTTGATATCTAATTTTTGTACAAGTAAAAAAATAACCATCGTTATCAGTAAATCCTAATTTTACAGTTTGAGTAGACGATTTATTACCCTTTTCATTTACTATTATATTATCATATGTTCCCCTTATCGTTTCTAAATCTTTTTCTAGAGTTGTAATATCACATTTGATTTTATCTAGTTCGGATATTACATTATCATTAAAAAAACTGACAAATTCTTCTCTAGGTGTATTTAACCCAATACGTCTCATATCAGTTAGATTAAATGTCACAGTATAACCTTGAATATATTCAAAAAAATCTTTTAAATCTTGATCTGTTGGTAATAATTTTGATAAAATACCCCGACCCTTTATAAAATCAAATAATTTGCTAATGTTTATATAACTTGTATGTAATTTATCAAATTCATATGGGTGTAAGGCTTCCAAACCCATTTTTCTATGTAGTCTATCAAAATCAATAGTTTGCAACAATGACTTGTCTAAAATTTTAAAATCTTCATCGTCTAATGCTTGTATACAATGACTCAAGTCATATCTAAATTGGATATCATCAACTTTTAATAATGGCTTGGTTAGTAAACTTCTTAAATGCCGTTTTCCAATCGCCGTATTTGTGTAATTTACAACATCAAATACGCTTGTTATTTTATTATTAGTTATTGTTCTATTTGGTAATATATTTAACTGGTGAATTGTATTTAATTCAAGTGATAAGTTATTATCACGATTTATAATATTAGGAAGTTTAAGATTGTTTATATATTTCAAATCGTGTTTAGCAATAAAATCTAATAACAACATGAAATTTAACGAAGACAAATGTTTATCATGTAAATCAAGATATTCTAATGGTTCTACTAAACCAAAGTCAACGTGTTTGTAAATTCTTTTGAAGTATTCATTTTGGTAAGATATTTTACTATAATCTTTGTATTTATAATTATCGACTGATTGTATTTTATATGTGTAATTATCAAGTGATGATTGGTCATCAAAATATTTTGTAAGAGTATTGATGTATTTATCGTAGTCAGATGTAGCAGTAGCAGTAACAGTAACAGTAGCAGTATCATTTATAAAAAATATTCTAATTTCCCTAGAGTTGTATCTAGATAAAATTTTGCCCATATCATCTAAACAACTACGAAATTCAGTACTTTTGAATTCGCTAATGTTTTCTGTAATATCTATAGTATTAGTTGTATTGTTAATACTACATACTGAATATATTAATACATTTTTATTTTGTTTTGATAAAACAATTTCTAATGTAATACCTAATAAATTTGTTTCCGTATCGTTAAATGTTTCGAAATCTGGTGATTTTAAACAAGGTGAGTGAACTGCAACAACCCCTCTCTTAACTAATTTACCCCGTTTTTCATTACTTGATTCTAATTGATCAACTATTACAACAGTGTAGTTATTTTCTAATAATGGTGTTAAATATTTCTGTAAATAAGGTATGCCAAATCCACAAAAGTCTGGAAAGGCTCTAGTACTACCACATTCTGATCTTTTAGATTTATTTTTATTTGAAAAATCACAACGAATTATTTCAGATATAATATCTGCATTTCCAATCGTTTCTTGATTGTTTTCAATTTTGTATACTTCATAAAAACTTCCACAAGCATAAAACACACAAGTTTTTTCTCCATATTCTTCTACACTGTTTTTATAAATTTCAAAATACTCATCAATCATATCATGTGGCATTTATACCAAGTTATTAATTAATTTAACTTACTTTTAAATTAAATTAAAGTGGATGTAATCTTATGAGAAAGATGGTGTTATTATATTTTTAACATCACTTGTATTATTTGGCGGAGAATGAATAGCTACAATCTCCATATTTAAGTCTTCTATGTTTTCAACTACTATAACTGTATATGATTTCTCTAGAAGACTTGGAATTTGTATATAGAATTCATGTCTATTTACTATTTTGTTCTTGTTATTATCTAAAAATCTTAATTGGAATATATCTTTTGAAAGTTCAAAAAAAATACACGTGTGATTACCATATATATCTAAACAAGGTTTATCAAAAATTGCATTTTTATCATCGTCATTTATTTTTGATTCTTCTATAACTAAATTATTTTGTATTGTATTTTTATTTTTATTTTTATTTTTATTTTTTTGATGTGTCTGATTATATTTTAGTGCTTGACGTATATCAATACTATAATCAGTATTGTTTTTTAAACTATATTGTATAGTTTCCATAAATAGTATTAGTAAAATTATATATCAGTTTAAACAAATACATTTACTTTTAATTTTAATAAATCTTATTTTTTTTTTATTTATCTATAATATAAATAATTATGGAATACATTCGTCAATCCACGCAATTTTTAGAGAGTAGTTTAGCTTATCCATTATCAAGTCCATATATAATGGCAGTTTTAAAGATTTCACTTGCTCTATATGGTGCCCAAATTGCACCTAAATCACCAAAATATATTGAAAATTTGTTTAAAAATACATTTGTTAAAATTATATTGATCTTCTTTATCATTTACATTAGTGAAAAGGATATTCAACTAGCAATTATATTGGCTGTTATTTATGTTCTTGGTATGAATGTTATTTCAGGACGAGGTATATTTGAATCATTTTCTAATTATTCATCGGAATACAAAGGATCAGGTGCTAAAATGTTGGAACCAAAAACTATGTTATATCCTGGTTGTGAAAGTGTAACTATGGATGATTTGTATAAAATGTTTGAAGGAGATCGATCAAAATTGCAAAATTCTGTACAATATTCTTTTCAAGAACTTTTATTAAAAGCCAACACTAAAAGCTCTAAAGAACTAGTAATGAAATTGGCTTATGCAGCTGGATTACCATATAATCTTTCATTTGATAAACCAGAAACAGCCCCTTATATTGCTACTTTATTGGTTAACTATGGATTTGAAATAAATGATAAGTGTCGCCCACCTAAATAGTTAAATTTCAATTTAAAAAAAAAATGAAAATGTATAAGAATATTTTCATTTCAAGTAGTTTTAGTAATATGTATGTTGGATATTGGAATTCTAATATTTTTTATAAAAAAGGAGAAATTGTATATGTAGAACAATTAAAAGAATATTTTATATGTACTTTAGAACACGTATCCGATGATGTAACCTTACCTTCAAAAGATGATTTGTACTGGATTTATGTATCTTCTATGTTTTTATCACAACTTGGAGCTATTAATTATGCTGATATGTTAAATAAAAATGATAATAAAAATGATAATAAAAATGATAATAAAAACGATAACAAAAAGAGACTGAAAAGAAAGCTAAAGATTAAAACTTCAGATGTTAAAAATAACGAAACTGATTCAGACGTTGATCTTAATGTGCAAGCTAATGATGTCATGAGCGACTTTGATTTGTACGATACTCAAAATGATGAAACTTTTCCAAAAAAAGATGACAAAAAAGATGACAAAAAAGATGACAAAAAAGATGACAAAAAAGATGATAGAAAAGATGATCAAAAAGATGACAAAAAAGATAAAGGAAAAGATAAAGGAAAAAATATTAAATCATATTCTGATCAGGGAGAATATATTCAAAATGTAAAAATAAATGATCTTAAAAGAAAATTGAGAATGATTGAACAAGATTTAGATGATCATAAAAGGAAAAAATCTAAAGACGAAGATGAAATTACAAATTTAAGAGACAAATTATTGTTGATGAATGTTGATTTGGATACAAAATCATTTATTATGGATAAATATGAGAATACGAGAAAGATGTCTGGAAGTGATCATTCTAAAGGAATGAACTGGTTAAAAACCGTGAATAAAATACCATATGGGAAATACAAAAATATGGCTGTTAGTAAAAATGATTCTGTAGAAATTATTAAAAAATTTTTTACAAGTGTAAAACAAAAATTAGATAAGAATATTTATGGCTTAGAAGATGTTAAACAAGAAATTTTAGAATTTGTTGCTAAAAAAATAACTAACCCCGATAGTAAAGGACACGTTTTGGCATTATATGGTAGTGCAGGTGTTGGAAAAAGTAAGATTATAAGATCTTTAGCTGATGCTTTAGAATTACCTTTTTACCAAATCAATTTCGGAGGTCTTAATGATGTTGCAGTTTTAACTGGTCACAGTGAAACATATGTTGGATCAAAACCAGGAAAAGTTGTAGAAATTTTGTCAAATTCTGAATATATGAATCCTATTATATACATGGATGAAATTGATAAAATAGGAGAACATAAATCAACAGAAATTTTTGGTGTGTTAACTCATCTATTAGATGAAGAACAAAATAGTTCATTCCAAGATAATTATTTATCTAATATTAATATTGATTTATCAAAAGTGTTTTTTGTCTTGTCATTTAACGATATAACTAAAGTTGATGAAATTGTTTCAGATAGATTAAAGGTAATATATATAAATCCACCAAGTTTAGAGGAGAAAGTTATCATATGCCAGGATAAAATGATTCCTGAGATTTTATTAAATGTTAATATCAAAGATTACGATACAATTATAATAGATAAAGAAATTATAGAGTATATAATTTCATCAAAAACTCAACCTGAAAAAGGTGTTAGACAATTAAGAAAAAATATAGAAAAAATTATTAATAGATTAAACTATGACATCCTAATACAAAATTTACAGGATTTATGTATAGAAACTAATATAGATAATCAAAAAACAATTGTTATAACTAGATCTTATATAAATGATGTATTAAAACATAAAGAAGATGCTAACTATTTAAGTATGTATACGTAGTATACTTTGTTTATTTTCGTACAACTAACATATAAACTGCTATAAAAATACATAAGACTCCTATATAAGTATACCTTTGATCTCGTTCTAATATCATTGGAATGTATATTCGCCAAGGCATATCAGCTGGTTTTAAGAATAAGTCATTAAAAAATCCTATAAAACTTGATGAAATATTAGTGTTAATATCACGTAATGGTAAATTAAATATACTTGATGTTTTATTTTTGTTATACTGTTCCTCTATAATAAGATTGGCCTGTTTATCTATTTGTTCTAATTCCAATGTTCGTTGTTCATTTGGTATGAATGGATTTGTCGTTATACTACTACGTTCTTGTTGTAAAATCGGTATAGTATTTGATATGTTAGCAATCCTGTTAACTGACATTGTTAATTAATATATATCAATAATAAAATTTTTATTAATATATATTAAATATTAAAGATCATAATGTATAGGCATATACGTTGAAATTATTCTTCTTCTTCTATATTTCCCATTGTTAAATGATCATCATCTTCTCCATTTTCAATTTTTATAGAATTTAATTCTTGATATGAATTTTGATATGACGTTGATGCTAAATTAGATGACGTATTATCTAAAATATTTTGGTTATTATAAACACCTCTAGTATCACCACCAGAAATTATATTAAAGTCATTTTGATGATAATATTGTTGGTTTATTTGATTGTTTTGTAAAAATGATTGGAAATATGATAATTTATTAAAAACATCTTTGATTGTTGTATTTATTTTTAAAATAAGAATATCTATCTGTGATGCTGTATTTGGATCGTTTTTATATGTAAATTTTAAATTATCAATACCGTGTCTAGCGTTTTCCAGTTCGTTTAAAATTAAGTTAATGTTCTCACAATTTTTTATGTATTCGTCAGATTGGAAGAAATTTTTGTTCATGTATTTAGAGTTAAGTATATAATGAAGAATATCAACTGATTCTGAAATGACACTGTTTATTTCAAAAATTGCTTGGCGTCTAGAATCACTAGTCATAAATCTTTTTATTGATTGATAAAAAACATCATTTTCTAGAGATATTATACCATCGTAACTTCTTGCGATTCTTCCGTTTTTTTGAATTTTACTAATAATTTTAAGATTGATCAAAAGTTTATCTGGAATCATTCTTATTAATATATTATAAGAAATTACTTTTTAAAAAATAATTAAACATAAAAAATAGAAAAATCTTTTATTTTGTGTATACCAATGAGCACTAACTTATTTTAGCTTTTTATATAGATATCCACAAATTTAAAAATAAAAAATTATAAAACTTATTGATGCAAAGACCAACATGGGATGAATATTTTGTAAATATTGCAAAATTAACAAGTGAAAGAAGTAATTGTATAAAACGCAAGGTTGGATGTATTTTAGTAAAGGATAAACGTATTTTGTCATTGGGTTATAATGGTACACCAGTGGGTTTTTTGAATTGTTATCAAGGTGGTTGTAAAAGATGTTGTGATCAATATTACGAGATACAGGATAATTCTTCTGGAAAAAATTTAGATTTATGCATGTGTTTACACGCTGAAGAAAATGCTATTTTATTTAATACACGTGATGATTTACATGGTTCTACAATGTATGTTACTTTAATACCTTGTATAAGTTGTGTTAAAAAAATTTTACAATGTAGAATTAGTCGTGTAGTATATGTTAACAATTACAATGAGATTTTAGATGAACAAAGTAAAACGATATTGGAAAATGGGGGTGTTAGTCTAGAAAAATTTATATTGGTTTAAAAATTGAAAAATATATACCCTTATTAACTTTTTAATAAGGTATATGGCCGAAGTAAAACAAAAAGTTCAGGATCAGGTATTTATAAAACAACATTTAGTAAACCAAATAGGCAATATTAAAAATGATATTCAAAGTTTATTAGATAAGAAAAGTAATTTGACAGATAAAACGGAAATATCTAAATGTATGGAGCAAAAACAAAAAAAAATGGTAATTTTAAAATCCTTAAATGATAAATTAAAAGATGTAAATAATAAAGAACGTATTGAAATTCAAAAAAGAAATGAAATACTATTTGTTACTAGAGCAATTGATAATCTACAATTTGGAGCAGCAAAGAAAAAAAATAATGGTTTAGCAATGGAAAAAGCAAAACAAGCAAAAGCTGATCGTGATTCTACTAGATTAAAATTCATGGAATATGAAAGAATAGAACAAAAGTATTTGGAATACGATTCAAAAAATGTTCCAGGATGTTTATTTTTGCATAAAAACATATTAAAATCTTATGGTTTATGTCCATATCTGGACATAGATTTAGAAAATCCTTTAAATAGTCTTGATGTAGAAAAAAACAGATTAGATTGGTTAGCAGGTATGGAGGATAAGGGAATGACTTATTTTTCTTTATATAATAATTTATTTATGAAAGATGAAATTGAACACTTGTTATTACAAAAAAAAACTTTAGAAAATGATATATTTGATTACATAACTAGTTTATTAACACCTTCACAATTAGAATATTATAATAATTCAGAAAGTTTTATACAAGAATATAATTCGTCTAATGTAAAGACAAAACGTTTAAAGGAGCGTTTTAAGACAATGATGAATTGGTTATCAATTTTATATTCCGAGACAGATATAGAATTTCATAAATATTTATCTTGTCGATATAATTTGCAAATTGTTGTAAATATGATAGACTCAAAAGACACTAAAAAACAACTTACAAATATGGAAAAACTACAAAGATCAATTTCAATTGAACGATTTATAAATTATTTAACAAAATATTCCGATACCAATGATCTAATAGATACAAAGCAAAAATTCTGTATGAATACTTTAAAAAACTTAAAACTGGATTTTTATTCGTATTTAACAGATAGACAAAATTTTTTAAATAGACAAGACATACCAAGTATTAAACGATTAAGGATTTCACAAGAAGGAAAATATCATAAGAAATGGTCTCAGTTAACAGACGTTGAAAGATTTGAGCGTTTCAAATCATTTTCGGTATATTATGTTGATAAAAATTTAATAGATTCAAAATTGTTAGATAAAAGTTTTAGAGATATAAAGATTAATGAATTGGAAAAATTATTAATAGAATCTTTTCAAATAAAAGAATTGGTCTATAAGAATATTACATGGAATGTTAAACGTGGTATTATAGAAATGATTAAAATACTTAAATACAATGATGATAATACATTTTCGTTATTAAAAAAACAAACACTTGAAGAATGTAATAAGACTACGAATCTTGATACGAATTCAACAGATGTTAATGTTAATACAAATTCTACAGATGTTAATGCAAATTCAACTAATATACATAGTGGTGATTCTAAGAAAAAAGTTTCATCAAGGACTATTATAACAAAAGATTCTGAAAAAATTATAAATGAAGAATTACTTTATTTTATCTTGAAAAGAGTTCAGAATGGTACAATTGAAGCTACAAAAGAAGACAAGGAAAAGTTTGCAGAAAGACTTAAAACCAAATTAAAAATCAAAAAAATAACAGTAAATGATAAAGTAAAAATTTTTGAAAAATACAAGGAGATTTTAGATGTTGTTATAAACAATAAACAATAAACAATAAAAAAACAATAAATAATAAAAAAACAATAAACAATAATAACAGTGTATCTTGTTAGTTTAAATTTAGAAAATAAAAACCATAATAATTATAAGTATTTATTATGGGTGCAATTTGGTTAATATTTTATAATATGAAAAATCCTCCTATAAACATTGATGTTTCCAAGTCTTTTATGAAAATGAAAGCAAGAGGAGAAGATGATACACAAACAGGTATAGAAACAACACAAGCTATAACAAACATGAATAGGAATCAAATATCTAATTATCTTAACAAACGAGAAATTGCAGAATACAGACCTATTGTATTTCAATATGGTTATCATAGAATGAGTGTGAACGATGCATCTTTAGATGGTTCCCAACCATTTGATGATCCTATTTCTCACAAGTTAATAAAGTATCCAGATTTAAGATTAAGATTAAAAAGAAAATTATTGTGTAATGGTGAAATATATAATTATAATAGTTTAGTTTCAGATAATAAATTTACCGATAAAGATTTACAATCATCAAGTGATGTTGAAGTAATTTTGCCATTGTATATTAAAAACGTTCAAGAATGTGGTGATTCTACTATGGCTTTGAAACGATGTCTTAAACAATTAAATGGAGATTATAGTTTTGTGATAATGGAAAATACATCAAGTTTTATTTTGAAGGATATTAATATTTTTGTTGCAAGAGATTGTTTTGGTACAAAACCAATGTATATGGTAAAATATGTTCCTACAAAACCAGAAAGTAATAAAAATGATATGTTTTACATGTTTGTTAGTGAAATTAAGGGTATTCCATTGCATATATTAAATGATTCTGAATATATTATAACAGAGGTTCCACCTGGGACGTTTTGGTCATATCAAAATTCTATAATTAATAAATCAACAGAAGATTTCGTACAATTTTATGATTTTAACATGTATAAAACTTTGGATAATTGTACTATAAACACTGCTGATCCAGAGACTATATCAAAATTATATAGTAATATAAATAGTACTGTTAAAACTAGTATTATAGATAGATATGAATTATCTGAACAAAATATTGGTGTATTGTTATCTGGTGGATTTGATAGTTGTATTATATTAAGTATTTTGATAAATTATCTTGTAAGCAAATACAATTACAGTAAACCACTTGAAGTTTTTACTATTGGAGATCCAGATAATTCTGATGTAATAAATGCCACTTTTCACGTAGAATATTTAGAAGAGCATTATGGTATAGATATTCATCATCATATAGTACAAATTAATGATATGAATTTGGTAAAAACAGAGATTACAAATGTAATTTTACAATTAGAAACATATGATAGTGTCACAATTCAAAAAGCAATACCAATGTCGTTTTTATTAAAGTATATTAAACAATATACTGATGTAAAAGTGTTGTTGAGTGGTGAAGGGTTAGATGAATTATGTGGTTATTATGAATTATTTGGATTATCAGATAGTGATTTTCAAAAACAAAGTGTTCGTTTATTAGAAAATTTGAACAAATATGACTTATTAAGAGCAGATAAATTGGCGGGGTCGTATGGATTAGAGATAAGACATCCTTTTTTAGATTTGAAATTTGTGGAATATATTTTATCAATCCACCCTATGTTAAAAAGGCCTCAAATGTCTGGGTATTCGGAAAATCCAGTTGAAAAATATATTATTAGAATGGCATTTGATACTGATAGTTCAATACATATAGACAAACGAATATTATGGGGTCATCGTCAAGATGTTAGATATAGTTTTAATAGCATAGTAGAATATCTACAAGAATTTTTTAATGAAATGTATACAGATTTGGATTTTTCTGGATATGTAGATAGATTAAATATAAGTCAAGAATTTTCAAATTTAATACCTGACACAAAAGAAGAAATGCATTACAAGAAAATATTTGATACTTATTATCCATGTACATCAAATGTATTGCAATTATATTGGAATCTTTTGTGGAAAAATGACAAATAAATACAATTAGTTAATTATTAATTTAGTAAACTTTTTTTACAAAATAATAGTAGTAAAACATGGAACTTATTATATTATTTTGTCTAGTTGTAGTTATTTTTGCTCTTTATATATTAATTCCAGGTACAAAACTCCCAGAACTCGGAAAAATAATATTAAAAAGTTATGGCGAAGAAGAGAAAGTGGACAAAGAAGAGAAAGTGAACAAAGAAGAGAAAGTGGGTGAAGAAGATAAAAAGAACGAAAATGATCCAAATATTATAAAAATACAAATTTCAGATTTGAAAACAAAAGTTTTTGAGTTGGAAAACGAAAGGGAAAAATTACAAGTTTCATTAACTGATAAAGAAGAACGAAATAAATTATTAGGTAAAAATATATTGGGTAAATTTACAAATGGAGAACTTGTTGATAATGATGGAAGATGTGTGTATATTGCAGATTCTACAAAAGGAGATTTAACATTCTTACAAATAAAAAATACAACAAAATGCAACCCTATATTTTCATATGAACCAAATTATAAACAAATAAGTGTCAAAGTAGGTACATCTACAAAATGTATAGATGCTTTTAATGAAAATGAAATAGTTCTAAACGATTGTATAAAAAATTCACAAAAACAAAAATTCGATTACTATCCATTGTTTAATGGAAAATTTAAGTCGCAATTGTATTCAAAATGTTTATCATATAATAAAGAAAGTAATATACTACAACTTAAACAATGTGACGTTGATGAAAGCATTGTTGCAAAAGATTCTGATAAATATTTATATTTGGAAAATGTATAAACGTTTAAAAATGCGTGTTTTTATATTTGTTAATATATAAATGGATAAATTAACAGATATACTTACTACTTTTTTTGTAAATTCTAAACCTGATCTAAAAAAATCAAAAGTTATTTCCAAAAGTTCGTCGGAAAGTTCGTCGGAAAGTTCATCAGAAAGTTCATCTAAAAGTTCATCTAAAAGTTCATCTAAAAGTTCATCTAAAAGTTCATCTAAAAGTTCATCTAAAAGTTCGTCAGAAAGTTCATCTAAAAGTTCATCTAAAAGTTCGTCAGAAAGTTCATCTAAAAGTTCAGATAGTACAACGCAAAAACCTGAAAAAAAACATCAAGAAAAACAAACGGATATATATAGCGATTTGAGTTCGTTGAATGAAAATATTAAACAAGAACAAGAACAAGAACAAGAACAAGAACAAGAAGAACAAGAACGAGTATCACAAGAACAAGAACAAGAACAAGAACAAGAACAAGAACGAGTATCACAACAAGAAGAACCACAAGAAGAACAAGAACAACAAGAACAACAAGAACAACAAGAAGAAATTCAAGATGAAAGTAATATTGGTTTAAAAAAATATATATTAAAGCCTAGTCAATTTTATAAAAAGAATATTAGTATTGTTACAGATGGTATTGAAAGTGGTATTGATATTTTAAGTGATTTATTGTATAAATTAAGTTTAATCAGGGATGTTGATAAAATTTATGATAATACTATACATATTGTGTCAGATATAGATAACAAAAAGTTATATAAACAAATGTTGTTGGATAATCCTTATTTATATTTTACTGATTTTGATGTGAAACATGTATTAACTAAAAGGAATATAACGGAATCAATATCAGATAAAAGATCTATTTATATATTTGATAATATTATGGTAAATAAATATAAAGATTTAGTTAATTCTATGATTGATAAAAACGTTCACGTTTTAGTATTAAGTAATCACGAAGATAAAACTGGTTTTGATACACATTCTTATTTAGGGGTGGAAAAGATTTTATTATATAAACCAAATAAACTAAAAATGATACATAAGAAATTTTATAGATATTATGTTAAACCATTGTCACTTTTTACAGATTTCGAGAGTTATTATATTACGGTAAATGATGAAAACTTGGATCTAAAGTATATTATAATTAAAGATGATGAATTAAAATATAATTAATGGAGTTATTTATATTAATTAATGGAGATATTAATTAATGGAGATATTAATTAATGGAGTTATTTATATTAATTAATGGAGTTATTTATATTAATTAATGGAGTTATTTATATTAATTAATGGAGTTATTTATATTAATTAATGGAGTTATTTATATTAATTAATGGAGTTATTTATATTAATTAATAATGTATTTATTACATATCTGCCCATGAAATAGGTCCTTTTGGTAATAAATTTTCAAAGTTTATTGTAGTGTCGTTATGTAATTTTTTATTGAAAGAGACTTTTAAAATACCATTTTCTAGATTTAAATTATTGTCAAATTGTTCTACGGTTCCTGGTAGTTTAATTCGTCTTGTAAAATCATTGAATTTAGATTCTTTATAAATAATACGATCAGTTTCTAATAAATCATCTGGGATTTTAGTACCAGAAATTAAAACAATTTGATCTTCTTTAATTTTTACAGAAATAGATGATTTATCAATACCTGGTAATTCAATTCTTACTAAATAACAAAAATCTCTTTCAACTAAATCTACTTTTGGACTATAGATTCGTCTTTGAAGGTTTTTAATTTCTTGTTCTTGACGGGAAATATTTGTAGTATTTTTAGAATTATTGTATTGTACTTTTTTAAATCCGTCGTTGTCTTGAAAGGACATTGTAACTACTGGTAATACTATATTAACACTTTTATTTTTAAATCAATTTTATTATAAATACAAGTATTTAACAGAATCTCCATCTATTTCCACAATTATGACAATAACAAAACTTTGTTGTAGGTTCATCAGCACTTCTAGTCTGACGTTCATTGTATTCTGTTTTATAACTTTTACATTTTCCACACTTGAATAACCCATCTGGTTGTTCCAATTTTATAGGAGCATTGTTGTTAATATTTGGACAATGTATTTTCATTAAAGCCTTATGTTTTTCAGGAAATAGTTTATCCGGAGTAAAAAAACACAGTTCAAATTCATTAAACTCTTTTTGTAATAATCTTTCTAATAAACCAGTATTTTGAATATTACCATTAGGATTTAAATTATTATATATAATAACACACTTGTTTATATAAATATTGTTAAATACATTATTCCAAGTTTCACGTGGTGTTTTTTTAAAATACAAACTTAATGCTTTATTAAATATACCACGTTCTATATTTAAAGCTATTTTTTGAATATCTTCATCTGTATAATGATAATCTTTTCTATCTATATGTGATAACAGTAAATTTGAAAATTTTTCATATATCTTTTTTCTTTGAGGATGGTTAGGTATAACTTTTTCTAATAACATATGTTAGTTTATTATATTTCTATAAAAATTTCAACTTTTTTATTTCTATATATATAGTATATAATGTCAAGATTGGCTTCACCATCTTTTTCAATATCTGATATACCTAGCATTCCAACATCAGACGATCTTGGAAAATACGTTAATGAAAATATAGAAGAATTGTCATTTGATGATATATCATCTGAAAGATCTTATGGATCTTCTCACTCTTCTTATTTCAAAAAAAGTCCCCAAAAAAGCCCAATTAAATCACCTAAATCACCAAAACCTAACTCACCAAAACCTAAATCACCAAAACCTAAATCACCAAAACCTAACTCACCAAAACCTAAATCACCAAAACCTAAATCACCAAAACCTAAATCACCAAAACCTAAATCACCAAAACCTAAAAGGGTTAAAACAAAGAGTAAACGTAAATCGGTTAAACGTAAATCTGTTAAACGTAAATCAGTTAAACCTAAAAGGGCTAAAACAAAGAGTAAACGTAAATCTGTTAAACCTAAAAGGGCTAAGACAAAGAGTAAACGTAAATCTGTTAAACCTAAAAGGGCTAAAACAAAGAGTAAACGTAAATCAGTTAAACGTAAATCGGTTAAACGTAAATCGGTTAAACGTAAATCAGTTAAACCTAAAAGGGCTAAGACAAAGAGTAAACCTAAATCGGTTAAACGTAAATCGGTTAAACCTAAAAGGGCTAAGACAAAGAGTAAACGTAAATCAGTTAAACGTAAATCGGTTAAACGTAAATCGGTTAAACGTAAATCGGTTAAACCTAAAAGGGCTAAGACAAAGAGTAAACGTAAATCAGTTAAACGTAAATCGGTTAAACGTAAATCTGTTAAACCTAAAAGGGCTAAAACAAAGAGTAAACGTAAATCGGTTAAGCGTAAATCGGTTAAGAGTAAATCTGTTAAACCTAAAAGGGCTAAAACAAAGAGTAAGCGTAAATCTAAAAAGGCTAAAACTAAAAGTAAGCGTAAATCTAAAAAGACAAAAAGCAAGCGTAAATCTAAAAAGACAAAAACTAAAAGTAAGCGTAAATCTAAAAAATCAAAAAGTAAGCGAATGTAAAAATTGTTTTAATATAAAAATTGTTTTAATATAAATAAAAGTTTTATTACAGAAAAATATATTAAAACAAAAAATTATTTTATTTTGGTATAATATAATAAATATGGATTACGTTAAACTATTCGATGATACTTTAAATGAGAGATTATCTCAACTTGTTCGCAAACCGACCTTAATTCGTGGTATTGTTCACTTATTATTGATTCTTTATTCTGCACGATTGGCACCAACTTTACCAAGACAAGTTATGTTATTGTTTGAAAATCAATATTTTAAATTATTTATATTTTCATTGATTTTGTGGACTGCCCAATTTAGTCCTTCAACTTCTATTTTGATTGCAGTTGCCTTCATGGTTACTGTTAATTATTCTACTCAAAGACCTTTATGGGAAATGCTTGAAAATATAGAAGAAGAAGCCAAGCAAGAAGGCAATCAGGAATCTGCACCAGAAGCTCCTACTAAAGAAATGGCAGTGGCTTCAACTGCTGCAGTTGTTAATGCCCAAGTTGAGGACACACCAGTTGTTACAGGAGTTTCTCAAAAAGAAGAAACAATTGTTATTCAACCAAAAATTATAGATACACCACAAGGACCAGTTGTTGTTAATCCAACAGTTGTTATTGCCCCTGTTGTAGTCGAAACTCCATCTGGAGAAAAGATGATTATCAAACCTGATGTATCTAATGTAAAAGTAGATGAAAAAGCTGCTGCAGCTGTAATGGCTGCTAAAGCTGAGCAAATTCCAGTTGCTATTCCTGAGTTTGCATTTGCTCCTGCTCCTGCTCCTGAGCCTGCTCCTGCTCCTGCTCCTGCCCCTGCTCCTGCCCCTGCTGAGCCAAAAGAACAACGATCTGAACCTGCAGGATGTTATCCAATGAGACGTTATGATATGCAAAAAGTATCACCTCAGTCTATTGATGATTATTATGGATCTTGGTCAGCTTAAAATAAAATATTCTAATATTTATTTATAAAATTTTAGAATAATATGTTAGTCTTCTATAACACAATGCTTTAATAATATGTTAGTCTTCTATAACACAATGCTTTAATAATTGTTCCGTTTGATTAACGTCTTCGTTTTCTTGAATTTGCCCTGTTGTTTTGGTTTGTTTTATACAAGATATTTTTATATCATTTGTTTCATATTCATCTAAATTAATTTGATTATAAATAGTTTTAGCATTTGTAAAGTGTTGTTTATAAAATGTTCGTCGTTGAGCTGATTGGTTTTTATATACTGAAAAATTATCATGTAAATCGACAATTAATGGATTTTTATCAGTATGATCCTTTCTAAATATTCTTCCAACAATTTGTTCTAATTTACCACTTTCATTTTTTACAGAATTTTTTAAATGTCCAACAAATTTTTTAGGGGTAATCAAAATTAATGTATCTAAATCTTTCTCAGAAACACCTTCTCCAAATGCACTAAAAGTTGCAAAAATAACCTGACTTGCCCTACTCAATTGTAAATCCTTTTGCTTCATTTGACCTAAAAATAATCCATATGTAAAATCTACTGATAAATCTTTATCTAAATCCGTTTTTAAATTTTTCAAATGTTCTCTTCTATCACTAAGAACTAATACTTTTCTGTTGTCAGTTGTAACCAAATCTTTAATTAATTCCAGTATTACACGATTTCTTTTAGGCATAGTAATCAATTCTGAAAGCATTGATGTAAATTGTATTTGTTTTTGTCCAGTAAAACGATTGACTACTGATATTTCATTGTATTCTGAACTATCAATCTTGATGTATTTTAAAACAGGTGGCAATCCAGATCTTTTAACATCTGATTCGTGTACTATATCACCTATATGATATTTAAAAACATATTCGCAACCATCGCTTCTTTTTGGTGTTGCAGAAAGACCTATTGTATATCGACAACATAGTTTACCAAGAACTTGTGAGAAAACACGACTACTCGTATTATGTATCTCATCGATTATAGCAAGAGAAAAGTCTTCAAATAAACTATCAGGATATTCAACTCTAGCTAAACTTTGTAACATTGCTATTACAACATCTGCTCCTTCAACCGATACGTTTTTCTGTCCTTGAATAAACCCAACAGTAATACCAGGAATAAATCGTTTTAATTCAGATTCCCACTGTCGCATTAATGGTATTTTGTTTACTACAACTATTGTTTTGACTCGAAGTTTTGATATAATATGCACTGACATTAGCGTTTTTCCAGTACCTGTGCCAGCTTTTAATATACCTCCACCTAATGTTTTACAAGCATTCAAAAGACTATTAACTGGTTCTATTTGATTAGGAAATAAATTCCCAACAAATTGTAAATCATTATCTGATTCCCAATCTTTACCTATATAATTTGGTATATATCTTTTTGGATCACCATATCTTTTAATTCCATACATTTTTGGTAAATACAACTTGTTTTTTGTTTCTGTATAAATTTGATAACTTGAATCTTCATTGTTGTAATTATTGTATTTTTCATCTTGTAATGGCGTTGCTCTTAAATGTTTTTTAAGATATTGTAACTCTTCTTTTGATATTGAATCTTTTTTAACAACGTATCCACGTTTTGATAAATAAGATCCATCGGGGATAATTTTAGGTTGACTATCTGAATTCATATGTAAAACTTTGATTGAATATTTAATTCAATTTAATTCAATTTAATTCAATTTAATTCAATTTACATTAATTTAATTCAATTCCAATTTGGCAATGGTCCCTTTATAAATGGTGGTGTAAAAGTATAATCTAATGTTAATTCATTTCCTACATCTATATTTTTTATAGAATGGACATCATATGTTTTATTAACAGAGTTGTAAATTAATTGTGTAGTGGGAGACCAGCTGTGATTTATTTTTGAACCAAACACTGTAACCCGTTTATTATTATCTATCGCTACATCAATATATTGATTTGGAGTTAATGCAATTTTTGAGAAAACACCGATTCCATGAATACTTGATTTTGAAACTATCCAATTCATATAATTATATATATATGAATTATATTATAAATTATAATATATTATTTATTGTTAATTTTTTAATTATCTGTAATACCACGTCTACTAGAGATTTGAAACCCATCTGTAACATCTATAGATTCTGTTATTTGTAAAGTAAACGAGTAATCTAAATCATTGAACTCATATTCTGTTCCATCATAATTAAGAATTGAAAATTCAAGGTCGTTTAATTGATTAAGTGGTGTCGTATCAAAAATTTTAGGATTACTAAGATAAGAGAAAACCATACTACCAGGTGATTGATCTAAACTAATTCTTGCAAAAACATTTTTAACTTTGCCTGTATTCATCATTGTTGCCAATTGTGGACAACATAAAAATGCATAGTTTTCACCTTGTAAATTTATAGATCTATTAAGCAAACTATTTTTAGTATTTGTTTGTTCTCCATTAAACCCGTGTAATAAACTACTAATATACACGTTATTACCACCCCCCTTTTCATCAGATAATGCCTTACCAAATATATTATTGAATGTAAATGTATCTTTGTCTAAAATATCTCGTACTTTAAAAGGTTTACTATTTATATCATTTGGACTTATACCACCAACCATTTTAGATCCATATATATAAAAATCTTGATGAAACGTAGTAATTCCACTACTACCAGGTGAAGTAATTGGAACACTAAATTGTATAGTAAATGTATCAGATGTTTCAACTGTGATATTATAACCACCATCTATTACCGGTGTCGAATTTGTCTCGGTTATCCTAACCATATCCCCAGTTGAATAATTGTGACTTAATTGTGTTTGTATTAATAATAAATTACCTGTTGTATTTTGTATACTTAATATTTTATTAAACCCATGATCAGGAAAACTAACAGTTATAAGACCAGTTTGTATATGGACAGTACCTTTACTAATAGTATCTTGTATATAAGAAACGATTGGTGTATCAATAACTATTGTGTCGTTATTTGGAACAGCTGATATACTTTGAGAATTCTTAGATAAATCGGGGTTAGATTGAAAGTTTGCAAAATTAATACTGTCTCCTACTTCAAGATTATGAGAAGGACATGTAAATGTAGTTGTTGAAACACCCTTTACAACATTTGTTATAGGTACTATATGTGATGTTAATGGGTTATTTAATGGAATATAACCATCTAAACCAGGTGATCGAATAATTCCACCAGGTGGACTTGATCCACCAGAAGGCAAAGATCCAGATATTATAAAACTTGCAGTGTCAAATGAATTTACTATAGTATAAGTTTCATCTAATACTGGTGTTGAAGTAGTATCATATAAAATTACGTTACTACCTATAGAATAGTTGTGATTTGTAAATGTCGATACCAAAATAGTATTTGACGCTGTATTAAATATAGATTGAATACTATAAGTATTTGTACCAAATGTCATTTGGCCACTATCATAACTCTCTATTAAAAGTGAACTATCTAATAATATATTAAAACTTGTAGATGAAATAATTTGAGTAATTTTCTTATTACCATTAACTGATGGTGTAGTTCCAGAAGCTGTAAAAGTACAAGTTGAACCCACGTTTACCGATGATAAATTATGAGGTATTTTTGTTGTAATAGTTGCTTGATACAAATTGTTAATAGATTTAATAAATGTTTTTATCAAATCAGAACTATTCTCAAGTGGAAATCCTATATTTTGAGAAATAGTTGCAGATTTTTCACCAAATAAAAACTTAAAAGGAGCAATTCTACCAGATTTAACAGTGTTACCACCACCTTGAAGTGTTTCTGCAGCTTTTATATTGATTTCAAATTGAAAAGAATTGTTATTGATTACTGTAATTTTATGTGATGTATTAAGAGTTGTAGATGGTATACCAGCTAATGTTTTAACACCTTGTAAATAAACATTTTCACCATTTTTATATCCGTGATCTGTTAAATTGACTAATATTACTGATGTATTTGCAGAAGTTTGAATTGAATTATTTGATAATTGTTTTAAAATAAGTGAAGTGAATGTAACAATATCAGTATCAATATCTAATGTTACTATAAAATAATGATAATCGCCTATTTTGTCTCTTCGTTTAATTGATGCCAATTTAGATGCCATTTCATTTTGTAAACTAGTCGAAATATAACTTCCTATACGTAATTGTACATTATATTCAGGGTATGTATTCGTAATTGCATTAATTTTATTTTCTGTTATATCTTCTTTGTTTGTCCAGTATATATTATGATTATTTGCATTTATAACAGCATTTGTATTTGGAAATTCAACACTTGATAAACGAATACTTTTAACATTATAAAACGATCTTCCCAAGAAAATCTTGAAATTACTTGGTTTAAGATAAGTTATCTTATCCCTATCACGAGAATCTATACTTACATAAGTAATAATATCCCTAGTACGTCTTCCAGATGACGCCTGGTTTATTGATCCAGGTATACTTTTCATACTAGTTGCAGAATTTTTAACGAAAAAATTAGTATTCATCATATTATTATCATCTGTATCTTCTTCTAAATGAACACTTCTAATAGACATCCTTTCAATACTATCTCTTAAACGCCTATCCTCATTAATACTACGCTCCCTTTCATAATATTTTCTGAATTCATTAGATTTTTCTGATAAAACTTCCGACTGTAATTCTGGGGATTGTAGAAATGTATTTGTAAATAGGAGATCATTTTCATCACCTTCCATTACTTAGTTAAACTTTATTAATAAATTATTATTTATTAATATACGTATTTGTGTATCAACTGAATTAATAAGTAATTAATACATATGTAAGGGTAATAACTAGAATTATTTCTTATTTCTTATCTGATTTAAGTGAATCAATTAACAATAAAATAAATAATCCAAAAATAATATACGATGCTAATTCCATCATTTCTTCGTTTCTAAATCTATCATTGTCTATTCCTAATTGTTTAATAGCTATTGTTTTGCATTTACTACATTCTAAAATGTGTTTAATATATTGATCACAATCACCATCTACGCATCTAACAGCATCTGATTCATTTTTTGAAACTTGTTGTACTTTTGGTTTTTCCTCTTCGAATTTTTCAATACCGTTAGTGATTATTACATTTTGCATTTTCACATTTTCTTTTTGAATTGCTTTTATAGGTAAATTATAATAAGACAAATTATTTTGACTCTCTGGTTTATATAAAGTCGCATTTGCATATTCATTAAATACATTAGACATTGCTTCAATCTTAGAATTTGAGTTGACAACTACCTCCTCTTCTAATTTTTTATTTGTATAATTTGGATTAGATCGTTCTAAATTTTCAGGCTCTGGTAAACCTAAACTTGTATCTGTATATAACGTATTTATATTGTTATATAATGTTTCATCATATACTTTATTTGAATCTTTAAAGTTTGGAAAAACACTTTTAATATATGAATAACTCATACTCTTCTTAATATTATATTTTAAAATAACTTTTTAGAATTTACAAATTATTTACTGCAAAAATATATCAATACATAAAAAATTTTTTCCTATATAATATTAGAACAATTGCAAGATAATGAAAAAATTCATTACACAATTAATAAAAGGAATAGTTTTATCATTGCTTTATTTGCAAATAACGAAAGCTAATGATACTACCATGGAAAACATAACTCTATTTGTTTCGTTTTATTTAGCAATGATTTATGGTGCAACTATTACAGGAATAGATGAAAATGTTATCACTAGTGCATTCTTAACAAAAACAGTATTCAGTTTAGTAGATGAAAGAATTAAAAAGAAACCAGATAACAATAATTAATTAAAAAGAACCATATAACAATAAGTAATTAAAAAGTAACCATATAAATATAATTTTTTATATTTATAGCCATTACGTCATTACGTCATCCTAAGACTATTATTTGCTTTTTTTGGTCTACCTCTACCTCTTTTTTGAGTCATAGGTATACTTTTTAATATATCATCAGATGTTTCTGTAATTTCTTGTCTTTCCTTTTCACGCTTACGCTGTTTCATTGTTTTTAAAATATTATCTAAATCTATTTCATCTTGAAAATTTTCAGGATCTTTCATTTTTGATGGTAAAATATCATCTGTTGTCTCTGTAATCGTATCTCTTCTTCTATCAGCCAAGTCTGCTGGATTTGGTATATACGGTTGTTGATATTGTTGTTGATATTGTTGTTGTTGGTATTGTTGTTGTTGGTATTGTTGTTGTTGTTGTTGTTGGTATTGTTGTTGTTGATATTGTTGTTGAGGTTGTTGTGGTTGTGATTTATTTCCAACTAAATTTCCTATAATTGAAGCAAATGGATTACTACTATCCATTTTTGTTATTTTTTTAGATATAGTAAACATTGTAGCTGAACTAATTATCATAAAGATTAGTTTCATTTCAGGTGACATTTGACCTCTGCCCTTATACTTTTCATACAATTCAGCCATTACTTCATCGTATTCTTGATTTTCCATAGAATAACCCATAGCTTCACTCCAACCATCTAAATCAACTCCCAATGGATCAAATTTAGTATTCATCATTTCTATACCCTGAACACCAAGTAATAGCATTCTTTTGAAAAATGCAACAGAACGTTCCGTTTGAATCTCGTTACGAACTCTTTCATATTCATTTCGAATAGAATCCAAACTACTATTCATATCTAATCTTAAAGAACTCCATTTTTCTTTTACATTCAACTTGTTAAATTTAAATAATAATTCACTCTTTTCTTTACGAATAGTATCATCTCTATTTTCTTTTTCGATAGCACGTTCTCTTCTTAATTTCTGTTTAGTACTATCTGATGAACTACTTGAACTACTCGAAGTCGAACTTGAAGAATGAATCTTTGTTGAAATTTTTTGAATATTATCCAATTTAATATTCTGTTCAGTAGAATCCTTTTTTGACACGATAGACATCTCATCTGGCTTGTTTAACTTTTTCTTATTTGCCATAAGCTCCAATTGCGACAAGGATATATCTTCTGATTCTATATCTAATTTAATTTTTGACGATTTTCTTGAAACAACTGATGATTTTCTAGTACTTTTAATAGAAGATATCGAATCCTTTTCGATTTCACCCCTATTACTACGCGAAATTGTATTTTCTTTGATATCCATATTATTACCAATTTACAATAATATAAATGTTAATTTTAAACAAATAAAATACAGTTTTTTTTATTAACAGAAGTTCTTTATAGTTTATTAAAATCCAATCCAACTAAAAAAACGCTCAGTTGTCAGTTTTAACTTTTTATTCAATATATACTTTTTCCAAACTCTTTGAATCTTTAAAGCAGCGCCGTTTTGTGTAATCCCACCAGCATTAATATAATTTCTGTATTGTAAAGGATGTAAATCGTAACTTAACATTTTATTTAAATTAAAAATAAAGTTAATTCATTTTTTATTAAGAACCATCTTGAATTAACCATATGTATAAGATGGATTAACCATCTGCGTGACTTTTTAAAACTAGAAAAAGTTGTAATTTTATGGTTTGATTTTTTATCCGTCAGTGTGAGACATTAACAAAAATCTTAAAATACCTAAATCAGCCACGAAATATTCCAAGATTAAAGGTTTGTCATTTGTTAATAGAATATTCATGTTCTCGCATAAATGTGACGCTTTTATAAAATTCATTAAATGACTCAATTTAAATTTACCTTGAACAATTTTATCATTCGTTTTTTCAAACTTTATTGATTTAATATCTTCTCCATTTTGTTGTAACAATGCCTTTTGATCCTTGTTTAATTTATCATCTATTTCACAAATAGCTGTTTTAAATTCTGCTAAACCATCATCACATGAAAAAATCAACTGTTTTCCTACACTTTTTATTTCAACCACTTTACCTTCTAAAAGTTGAATATCTTTAACAATTTGTTGAAATTGCGCAGATGGCATATTAATAACATAATCAAATTGCATTTCTGAAATATTAATAACCTTGTCATCTAATGCCAATAATGGAATTTTATAATCCTTTACCTTACCCATAAAAGGATCTGCCAACTCAATACCTAATTTATCTTGTTCATTACTATCCATATAAAGAGTTATAGTTTCACGTCTATTTGCTGACTTGATTGTTTTAAAGAAGGTATTTGTATCAATGCCTAATACAACAGGTTTTTCACAATTATAACTTTCAAACTTGTTTGCATCCAATTTAACATATGTCAATGAAACTTTAGATGTATCTAATGTTGAAATTTTAATACAATCTTTGTTAATCACAATATTGGTTTCTTTAATATAAGGCTTAATTACCTCAAATAAATTTTTTACAATAACGCTTTTCAAAGTTTTAATCTCAAAAATTCGTTCAGACATTTTATATAACTACTATAATATTTAATTTTTAAATACGTTTTTATCGCGCTTATTTGTTTTTCTAAAATTAATATATATATTTTGAAAAATGTACAAAGTATACATATATTGACTTGGTCTGTATGATTAGTTAATAATTAGTCTATTTATTTTTTATAGATATATTATATAAATATTATATAAATATTACAAATGTATAAGGGGGAAAAGATTGAATGTGGGTATTCTCATCTAGGTGGATCAGCTTTAAATTTGATTGGTAGTTTAGCTAGTAAATCAGTTTCAAGTGCTATAAAATCAGAAAGTGGTAAAGCATTACTTAAAGTAGGAAAACAAGTTGGTAATGAATTATTAAAAGATACAAAGGGTCAAGCCATTTCTATGGCACATTCTCACGTTGATAATTTAGCAAAGGCTGTTGAAAAAAAAACAGGAGTAAAAGTTGACACAACAGATATTAAAAAAAGCATTACTGAAAAAGCAGAACAAATTAAACTAGGAGGATCACAACTTGGCGGTGGATTTAAACAGTATGGTGCAGGTTTCCCTCTTAAATTGGTTGGAAGTATGGCTGGTAAACTAGTCAATGATGTATCAAAATCGGGTGTTGCTAATCAACTTGTTAAAGCTGCTCAGGAAAATGCTTCTACTATTAAGAAAAACATGGTTGCTCAAGCTCAACAACAAGCTGTTCAAATGGCCCAACAACAAATTGATAAAATGGCATCACAAGTTCAACAACAAACAGGATTAAAAGTTGATACGTCAGGATTAAAACAAAAAGTAGAAAAAACAACATCCTTTTTTTAAACGTTAGTTAATTAAATACTTAATATTATATTTTTTGATTTTATAAATATTATTATGATCTAATTTGAAATTTAAATATTTTTCTAAATATTCTATTAAAACATTTGGATCAGGATATTCAATGTTTATTATTTGAGTATCCATGTGAATTACTGGTATAGCATATTTTGAAATAAAAGATTTTCCCTTTTTAATATTGAATATATAATTTGAAAATCCTAAAATATCCATGTATTTTGAACTTTTTTTAATGATGTAAATAATACTATCTAAAATATTAAATATATCATAATCTACTAGACATTTATCTCTTATTATATTTTTAATAATACGCATAAAAGATTTATTACCAGAACAAAACCATTCAATTTCACGACCTACTTCATTATCAAATTTTTTATACGGTTTTATCATTAGAACATTTGAAAAATTAAGTATATCAAATGGATTCATAAAATCCATTATGTTGTATAATATTTCAACAGGTAAATGTGTAATGACAAGCTTTTTTTTTACCTTATCACTCATACTCGTATTATATTAATTAATACAATTTATTTTTGACTTTTAAATAATTTATTATCATCTAATAAATTACTTAAAATAAACCTGTATTGAGTATCAACAAATTCCAAATCTTATTCAAAATTATCTGGATCTTCTGGTGTCTTCTGTGTCTGTGTCTTCTGTGTCTGTGTCTTCTGTGTCTTCTGATTCTGTACATTTTTGGCAAAAGTCATTTTCATAAATTGTTTCATAATAACAATCTTCACAATATAATTCATAACATACTGTACAATGATGATGAGGACAAATCATTTTTTGTTTTTCACAAAGATTACAATAACTTAATTCTGTAACCATTTTACAATTAAGATTACTATCATCTGAAAATTTTTCAATTTTTGTAATATCTGTAAGACATCCCTTTGTATTATAATACAAATTTTTAAACACTATAGTTTAATTGATGAAACTTTTTTTACCTGTTTATTGTAATAATGTCCGCATCCTATAATTTCAAGGATAACCTGACAGTTGATAATAATAAATATTTAAAATGGTTAGACAATACTGGTACATCCAGGGCAAATGTTATATCATTAGATAATGACAACAATGTAAATATTAATTCTGCTTTTGGAAATATGAATATAAATACTAATAAACCAGATAGTTATACATTTGTAAATTCGAATAGTTCCAAAGGAAATGTATTAATTGGTACAAAATTAGGTATAGGATTTACTACAACTACTAATATGGCATCATCTTTAACTTTAGTAAAAAATGGCTCGATTGGATTAAATACAACAGTTGGAGGTAGTGATGGTTATTTAGGAATGTCTTCTTGGTCTGGATTAGATAATAATGGTGGTAGTAGAATGTTATTATATGGTAATGATCACGTAACATATCCTGGAAATATGCATTTATATACTGGTAATATAGCAAATGGAAATGTAAATGTATATACTGGAAATGATTCGTTAAAAATGCAAATATTACGTGATGGAACATTCCGTTTTGTACCAGACGGAGTAACAACACGTTTGACAATCAATGATATAATGTCAAATTTTACGAATGATGTAATAATATCAAGTACTACACAAAGTCATAATGCATCTACTGGTGCTTTTCAAATTCGTGGGGGTATTGGTATTTTAGGTAATTTATATGTAGATGGAACTATAAATTTGAGCACTGCAACTGGTAATATTAATTTTGATAGTACTCAAGTTAGTGATAGTTACACATCAGGTGCTATATTTTTAACTGGTGGTATGGGTATTTCTACAACATTAAATTCATCAAGTATTACATCAGGAGGTGCTCTTAGTATTGCTGGTGGGGCTGCATTTGGAAAAGATGTTTATGTAGGTGGAAGACTAACTATCATAAATACTACAGGATCAACAAGTTCACAAACTGGTAGCTTTGTTGTTTATGGTGGGATGGGTATAAATGATTCAATATTATCAAGATGTGATGCCTCTCAAATTAAAATAGCTCCTAAAACATCAGGATCTGTAACAGAAATTACATTTTTTTCACTAAATAATTTTACATCATTATCTAATACAAGTTCATCTTGGAGAATAGGTCAAAATTCTGGATCTATTGGTTCTGGTAAATTTTGCTTGAATAACAGTGACTTTGGAAACGTTTTTACAGCTAGTTATGATGGAGGTATTGAAATGTATGGTAAAGTACTCCTATCAAATACAACAAATGCTACAAGTGAAAATGACGGTGGTGCATTTACAGTTAGTGGTGGTGCAGCATTTAAGAAAGATGTGTATATAGGAGGTGCTATTACATTAGCTGGAGGTGGTACTATTTCTGGTGGTGGTGGTTCTTCAGAATTTGCATATTTAACATTGACAGCAACTGATAATGCAATCAATTCAAGTACAGGATCCCTATTTACATATGGTGGTATTACAGTTGGAGGAGAGGATGATGCCGAGTCTGTTACACAAGGTGGTAGTATTTTAACTGCTGGTGGTGTCAGTATTGGTAAAAGTTTGTTTGTAGGTGGACCTATTATGCAAATTCCAGTTGGTGATACAGACAGTAGACCTAATCCAGCTAAAATAGGATATGTTAGATATAATTCAAATACAAGTCAATTTGAAGGATATGGACCTGGTGATGCTTGGGGATCACTAGGAGGTGTTGTTGATATTGCTCAAACTACAAAAATATTAGCTTCTGCTAATCCAAGTGTAACTGATGGTAACCTTTATTTTTTTACAGTCGATAATGAACGTATGAGAGTTAATAGTGCAGGTAATGTAGGTATTGGAACTACTGCTCCATCGCATACGCTTGATGTTAACGGAGGTTTATGTTCAACTAACTTTACTACAACTAATGCTTTAATTACTAATGTTACCATAACAGCATTGAACGTTAGTGCAAATTCATCTGGAGTATCTGAGACTGCAAATGTTCCTCCAGGTGCTGTTACAGGAACAAATGTAGAATTTATGAATAATGGTTTAGCTTATAGGCACCAGAACCCACCTGACGAATTTAATCCAAATGGTTCATACGGAGGTCGACCATATTATTACTCTAGTGAGTATTTCGTAACTGCTTTGCCAGTTGATCCTAATTCAAATGAACCTGATCCTTACTCTTCTTTTTATAATCCAACTGCGTTCAAATATACAGGTTCCAGTTCAGTTGTAGTTAATTGGAGAGTACAAACGCCTGGTGCAAGTGCTGGGTTTTTTGGTACATATACTATTTATATAGATATATTAGACACGGATGGTACAACTATAATATCAACACAAACTAGTTTAGTATATTCATCTGGATTTGGATTACTTGTTACAGATACAGGAATTCAAACAACTACTTTGAACCCGAATCAATATATAAGGTTTAGAGGAGTAGGGGATAATATGCCGCCATTCATAGACAACTTTATTTTTACATATGACTTACCACCTATTAATGTTGGTTTGATTGCAAATTCATCTGGAGTAACAGTAGGTTCATTAACGACTACAGCATTAACGACTGGTACGATAGTAGCTACTACAAGCATAAGTTCAGGTTCAGTTAATGCGACAAATAGTACAGTAACTAATTTTGTAACAACAACCAGTTCTACTGGTACATCTACGATCACAACAAGTTTATTAGCTATTGGTAATTCTAATACTATTGGTAATATCTTTACTACTGGTGGAAATGTAGGTATTAATATAAAAACTCCAGCGTATCATTTAGATGTTAATGGTAATGTTCACGTGAATGCAAATTTGTATGTAGATGGTGTTATATCTGGTGGTACAGAAACAGCAAGTACATTTGCGTATCTTACATTAACATCAACTGATGATGCTATAAATTTGAGCACTGGATCTTTACTGACATATGGTGGTATAACAATTCAATCACCTACAGATGCACAATCAGTGACAAATGGTGGTAGTTTTTTGACAGATGGTGGTGCAAGTATTAGTAAACGTTTGTTTGTAGGTCAAGATGCTATTATAGGTGGAGATATCAGGGTAGAAAAAACTAATAATGCAACAGGTATTGGTACAGGTGGTTCCTTGACTGTATTAGGAGGGGCAAGTATTTCAAAAGATGTATATGTAGGAGGTACAGTGACTAGTTCTTCTGATATTCGTTTAAAATCAAATATTGAAAATTTCAATACTTCGAAAATGCTTGATAAAATAGATAATATTCGATCTATTAAATACAATTATAAAAGCGATGATTCTAATACACCATATGTAGGTTTTATTGCGCAAGATTTTATAGAAGATTTTCCAGAATTATTAAGATGTCCAGAAGGTGGATATTATTCGTTAGATTATCAAAAAGTATCTGTTATTTTAATGGAATGTGTTAAAGAACTTAAAACTGAATTGTCACAATTACGAAATGAAATCAAAGAAATAAAACAAGAAAGAGAATTGAAAGATGGAAAATATGTTGTTTATTTGTGAAGATGCATAAAATAATGGAATTATAAAAATTAATTTTATTTATATATAATAATTTTATTTATATATAATATAATATATAAATGGATAGTAAAGATAGATCTTTTACAGTAGAAGCTTTTTATAAAACTGGAAAAAAATTACGAACAAGTGGTGGTAGATATATCAGTACTACACCAGCAGCAGCTGCTAAAAAAGCATTTTCTCAATATAATCGTCATCATAAAAATTCTGGTAGATTTTCTTTAGAAGTTCATATTAGAGAAACTACAAGTGGATCTTCTCATAAAACATTTAAATACCGAGTATCAAAAGTTTCAGAATATAACGAAATTGAAAGAGGTGGTGAAACTATTGTTTATAATTATATTACAAAAGTTAAGGCTTTATAAATTGAATATGATATCTAACATTATTACATATCATAATTATACATTTGTTTTTTTACGTTCATTATATTTTTTCATATATTGTTTACGTTGTTCTATATCTTCTGGTGTCATTTTTTGTTGTTTTTGTTTTCTATATTCTTTCATATATTCTCGTTTAAATTCTATTTGTTCTGGTGTTAAAGTTTTTGATTTGTGACGTTCTAGAATTTTATCTTTGTTTTTTTGATAATAATCTTTATTGTATTCTTGAAGACGCTTTTTATTTGTTTCATCGTTTAATTTACACAAAATTATATCCTTGTGCTCCTTATAATATTGTTTAGAGCGTTCATTGTTACGTTCCTTTATTTCATCTTTATTACGATGATAATATTCTCTAGCACGTTGGTTGCGGATTACTTGTTCAGATGACATTTAATAGTTAAGTTAAATTAAAGCTAATTTATAATTTATAAAACTAAATTATAAACTTCAATTTTTTATAACTCTCCTCCTATTAGAACTTGAGTAGTACTTCTGTATTGTTTTTGTCCTTTAACACTGTCGTTTTGTGGTTTATCCATATAATATGGTTGTTCACTTGCATCTCGTAAATAATCTACATATTGTTGAATTTGAGAAATGATTTTAGGAACAACTTGATTTATAACAATCATATTCAATCTTTCTACTTCTATTGTATACTTTTTCAATAATTCAGAACGCTCCTTGTCTGACATTTCTTCAGTTATAAGTTTTGGATGTAAACTATATTCCAAAAATAATGCTCTCATTACTATTAATAATTCGTTAACAGATTGGTTATCTATTATATATTTTGTTTCTCTATGTACTACAAATTTAAGGATATCTTGAATATTATCAATGTTTTTCTTTGAAAAAAATAAAAATGTTAATAAAGTTTCACCATATAGATTTTTAAATAAATGTCTGGTATTACTACCTGATAAACTATCGTCGTTTGTATTAAAATCATAAGAACCTGGTGATATTAATTCGTCAATTTTAGATTTTGTTAAACGTTGACCTCTTTCTTTTGTAATTTCCTGAAGTGTTCTAGTTTCAAGTGGAATATCAGCATTTGTTGTTTCAAAAATTTGTTGTTGAAACACTGGTAAATCTTCTCTTACAACTCTATTCATTATATATTAAAATACATATATAAAAAAAAATTAAGAATTAATTTATATTATATCGTATGTTTTTTGACAAATTTATTAACTACATTATTATCAGAAAGATTAAGTAATCCAAAAATTGATTTTGTCTTATTTATAGAAATCCTGTTTTTTGGGTCAGGATTTAATAAAGTTTTAAATAAATACTTTATAATTTTCCACTCTGTTTCTGTATAATATTGTGGTATTTTCTGAAAAATCATTTCGTTTAATCTACCACGAGTTATATCAGAATAATGTAGATTGTATTTAGAATCAGAACATTTTGCTATTTCCCACGGATAATAATTATAAAATAAATTATATAATATAATACCACAACACCAAATATCAGTTTTATCTGCTTCAAATTCCATAAGATTTACACTTTCAGGTGGTAAATACTGTACGGTACCTCTAATGCCATTGAATAAATAGTTATTATTTTGTTGGTCTTTAAAAAAAGATGCTTCTCCAAAATCTATTAATTTTATGACATTTGTATAAGTATTAAGTACTATATTTTCCAATTTTAAATCTAAATGTGCAATGCCCTTATCGTGAAGATAAGTTATTGCTTCTAAAATTTGAGAAAAATAACTCACTAAATGTCGTGTATTTGGTAATTTATATTCATTTGCATAATCAAGCAAATCAATACCTCTACAATTTTCAAAAATTATATAATTTAACGATTTATTTATATCAAGCGTTCGTCTTATATTGGGGTGATCTAATAAAATACCAATATCATATTCTTTATAAAACTTTTCTATACGGTCTTTATCCTTACAATTAAATAATCTTAAATACTTTTTTGAAGCACTTCTTAAGTGTTTGACAATGTAACAATTATTACACACACTATTATTACACTCTGGTTTACATTGATATAATTTTACAATTCCAAAAGCACCTTTGCCAATCACTTTTTTATACATTGTTTCACTCGAGCTTTTTATTAAACTAGAGCCTTTCATAATCCCTAACTTATAGATTTAAATTAATTTTTTAGAGTTTTTTTTAATAATTCAAATTTTTAATCACTACTTAAATCTAAACGGCAAACCGGGCAGGTTTTATTTTTTGATAACCACTTTCTTATACATTTATCGTGAAACATATGATTGCATATTAATGTTTTAATATTATCTTGGTCTTGATCTTGATCTTGGTCTTGATCTTGACAAACTGAACAAAAAAATTGGGTTATACAAGTGTTATTTTTAAATATACAAGATAATTCTATATTTGACAATCCTACTTTAACATCTTCTAATTCGACCAATCGTTCGTAGTTGTAGTTGTTTGTATATAATCTTGCGCGATTACGTGTTCTAATATATTCGCCATACGCAAGCCTTCTATATAATCCTGGATCAGGTGGTAAATTCATATATTTTTATCTTTAACTAAAAATTTTTTGTTTTTTTTTAGAACTAACTTAAAAGATAAAAAACTTATAATTGGCTACACTACAAAAAAATTAAAGAACAAAAGACCAATGTTTATTAGAAAAAGTTAAATGCAAATTAAAATATATGGCTTATAAGAATTCTTAAAAAATTCTTAAAAAACGAAACAAAAAAGCATGTTAAAAAACAAAATAAAATTTTGTATATTTTATTTCTAAGTAATTAATAAGCAAGATGTTAAATTTATCTGAAAAAGTTGTAAGGCAAATACCTTATTTACTAGGTGCAATTATTATACTACATATAATAAAACCAAATATACTATTTAAACCTAATGGGAAACCTAGAATGTATGGTATAGGCCATGACGTAGAAGGATACAAAAAAACATTATATACATTTCAATTTGCAACTATCGTATTAGTAATTTTAATTTATTTATTTATGTAAAAATCAAGTTTATCATTTCTGTTAACATAAATGATAAATTACTATGGAATTAAGTATGTTAAGTGTTAATTAAACATGTAGTACATTATATCTTTAAAAACACTTTGTTTAGAACGCATCCAATCTGCCATTACAGTAAGTGCTTTATGTACTATATCGACATCGCAGTTAACTAAAATGATATCTCCAATATATGGATTTTTTATACGAACATCTTCTTCTATTTTTGATATATGTTGTATATTTATAAAGTGTTTATAATCTATAATATGATGCCCATTAATATTGATATAATAGACACTATTTAGTTTGAAAAATGAAAATTCTAAACGTTTACCATTGAATTTTTTTATAACAAAGTTGTCTGTATTTAAACCTGAAAAATGTTTAACTAATATTTTTCCATCAGATTCTTTAAATTCTGTAATGTCTCCATTTTTACCAGAGTGGTTATCTATAATTAAATACTCTTTTTCCATTGTTATTAGTAATGAAAAAAATTATAAATAATTACCGTTTAAATAGTTATCAATCCGTTTTTATGTGGAGAAATTGGAGTTATTTCAATATTATAAAGATAATAATATAAATCAGCAGATGCTTTTAAAAGTTTAAATGCATTATATGAATCCGGATTGGCATTAAATATATTCATTACTGTTATAACATCATAAATGTCATTTTTATAACAATGTTCAGTTATTGCTTCTAACAAATATGATAGTCTAGTATTTGAATACTTTTCTAAAAACATACAGTAAACATTCCCATTTCTCGACTTAGTTTTTAATTCTGTATTATAAGTATCAAGTTTAAACAAACATAGAAAATCTAAAATGTTATTGTTTTTATCTACTGTAATAAATTTAAGGAATATAGGATTATTTAATATTTCTATAAAGTCATCCTTTGATTTATATTCAAAAATATCATAATTTGTAGAATTATACTCTACTAATTTATTATATAATTCATCAACGTATTCATCTAATACATTAAATGCTTTCAACGTTGTATTACAAAAGAAATCCTTTGGATAACTAAAACTATTGTAAACACGTTTTAATAACCGTAAACTATCTTCGTATTTATAATTTTCATCATTTGTTATTGATAACATTTCAGATCTTAACATATTTTCTACGTTAATAGGTCTATGAAAGTAAGATTTTTTACAAAAACTCTCAGGCTTTAAACGTTTATTTACAGTATACACTGCACACGCTACATTTTTGTTATATTGAATCATACATTCTTTAGTTATAACATTTATCATATAGGAAGAAACATGTATATTTCTTAATTGTTTTACTAAACATAAAAAGTCAACATCTATACAATCGTATTTTTTAAAACCTTTTTGATTTTCTGATTCTGACGCAACTTCTCTTATAAATAATTCATGTCTTTTAGCAATAATAAGACCTATCATTTTTTCAAAGTTGGGTTTACCAACTATACGATTACCATTTGGATAAAATACAATACATAAGTTATCTGGCTTTATAAACGAATAAAATAATTCTTTTGAATAAGACAAAACTAAACTTGATTTATTATCACCATAATTTTCATTAATAAACTTTAACATTTGTTGTTTTTCATAATCGTCAGGATCTATTAATAAATCATATTCCAATTTAATTTTACTTTGATCTATTTCTTTGGATGAATTTTCGAGTAATGTATCAGCTGTTACAATAAGATGACTGTTAAATGAAAAACGCTTAAAATTATCATTGAAATATTTTACAGAAACTGGTTTGTTTTTCCAAAAGCTCATATTATCTATAACATAATTATTTTTTTTTATTTTTTTTTAAACGTTTTTTTTTATCTTTCAATTCATCTTCATATATGAATTCTATTTGTGATGTATTAGGAAATTTATTTAATAAAGTTTTAGTATGCTGGCTTAATTTATCTTTATGTTTTGTAGATATATTTGATTTTAACATTGATGTTGTATTAATTGATTTACCCCAATCAATATATACGTAAAATGGATCTATAAATTCTACAAAGTAATTACTAGCTGATAAACGATTTATTACAAAAAGTAAACAAGATTTCATATCGTATTGTGGATATCCAATTAATATCTGGGGAATTTCAAATAATACATATGTTTGATCAGTATGGCGATTTGTATATACAATTTTTTGTATAATTTTATTTAAAACAATGTTAAATATATCGTTTTTAGATGTTTCTTTTACGTGTTTTTCTTTATGTAAACTAGATATACTGGGAATATCTGCTGGATGATTAGAACTAAACATATTATTTGACATATTTATATTTATATTTATGTTTATATTATATTTTTTTTTAATTTATTTTATCTAAACTTACTTTAAGTTACAGAGTAAAAGATTATATATATGACAAGTATAAAAAATTGTACTATCATATACGGATATACAGATAATTGCCTTGATGATATTGATCAAGGTTCGCCCGTTCTAATAATAGAACCAAGAAATGAATTTATAGACAAAATTAGAAGTTTAAGCAACTATAATGTCATATTAATTTCAAAAGTCTTAACGCATAAAAAAAGTTTTCAAGAAACCATTTTATATTACAAAAAAGAAGATGATATTTATTGGTTACAAGATGATAAGAGTTTGAGTGTTAATGGTTTTAATATGTTTAACATTAAAAAATATACAACTTATACCATAACTTTAGAAGACATAATATCTCAATATAAACTTCAAAATATTAAAGCTTTTATAGTAAATTTAAATATTACTAATATAACGCAGATCCTTGATAGTTTATCGCGATATAATCATATTGTGTCAAATATATATATAAAAAACAAAATACAAAATGAATGTAAAATCGCAGTATATTATAATAAACATGGAGATAATAATTTAGGTTTTAAATATGTTCATAAAAATTTAAATGTTGAATTGCCTTGTATAGCTATGTATTTTTTGAATGCAAATGAAAAGTTAAACAGTGACGAATTGCATTTATTGATAAGTCAATACAAAATGAACATTATAATAACAAATAAACAAGACACCCCTAATACAGATCAAATGATAATAGTACCTTATCCTGAATCAGTTCAAATTATAAAGCAAGAACCATTAGCGAATACTAAACTATCAAAAATATTTTTTGAAAATATAGTTAATACATTGGATGTAATTTTTTCTAAACAATCTACTTCTGATTCTGTAATACAAATTGATAACTTGGATATAATAATACAATTTAATCCAAAATATTTCACAAATAATAAAACCCTGCAAATAATGTATCCATTAAAAGACAACACTATTTATATAAATCGTCTTTATGATATAATGTATGCTAGCAAAAATTGTATGTATATGGTCTATCAAATTATAAAATCAAAGTATTTCACAGACTATATCGACTCAAAACGCCAAGAACGCCCCGGATTATTTAAAATTTTTGCAAAACGATATTTTTATGATTATTTATCAAATATATTTGTATTTAAAGAATTTTAAATTTATAAAAACGTAGTAAATAATATTAATATATAATGATTTATAATAATATTGTAAAGTATAATGTATAAGACTCAAGGTACAAGGTAAGACTTAAGGTGTAAGAAAGACTTAAGATTTAAGTCTTAAAGTACAAGATTCAATGTATAAGACTCAAGGTACAAGAAAGACTTAAGATAAGACTCAAGGTAGGTATAAGACTCAAGGTAGGTATAAGACTCAAGGTAGGTATAAGACTCAAGGTAGGTATAAGACTCAAGGTATAAGACTAAAGATTTAATGTATAAGACTAAAGATTTAAAGTATAAGATTCAAGTCGCGTTTAGGAATTGTACATCTTGTATATTTTTGTAGTATTAAATGATCACCTATGGAATCAGTTAAACGAATTTTAAGAGTTGATTTTTCTAGTTCTTTAGTTTTAGAATTGTAATTGATAACTCTGATAAAAATATCAAAATTAAAAAGTTTTATATAACTTTTTTTGTCTCTGTATTTATCATTTGAAATCAAAATACAACGGTTATTTTTTTGTAAAATGTAAAAGAAATACTGGCATAAAAAATCATCTTTGTTTTTGTCCAAAATATCATTATTAAATTTGTCTTCTATGATAATAAACTTCATATTAAATTCATGAGTTCGCATTATATTATCAAGAATTGTTTCATAATCATTCAACTTTTTCATCACAAAGTAAAATTGACTCGACTTATCAATATTAACATAATCTATGTATTTAGAAAAAAACAATTTAAAAAAATCATACGTATCTTGTTCCTTATTACTATGTTTAACAGAATGAAAATCTACATTTTGTTTTTTATACTTTATTTCTCTAAAATCAGAAAAAATATTTAAGAAATCAACAATGTAAACAGGTGGTTTTTGTTTTGCGATAAATTTAATATTTTTAGAACTATTCATTTTAAATAATTTTGTTATTTTTTTAAATTCATTTTTTAATTAAATAGATAACAATGAAAAACAAAAAAATATTATTATTAATATAAGAATGAATACCACAATCATTATTGCTATTATAGCTGTGTTAATTTGCATTTGTTCTAGCATATCAGGTGGTGCTGCATTTTATATGAATCAAGAAACTGAAGTACCTAAATCTTCAACACCTCCGCCTCCGCCTACAGGTTCACCACCTCCCCCTGCAGGTTCACCACCTCCCCCTGCAGGTTCACCACCTCCCGCTGCAGCTTCTGGTCGAAAATATACAAAGAGTGTTAACATGGATAGTGGTGGTAGTGATATAGCGTGTTTTCAGGATGGAAGTTCAGCTGATTTTTGTAAAACAAAATGTGATAATGATACAACATGTAAAGGTTATAATTATATTTCTGTAGATCCAAATCGTGGTTGGGGTTGGGCAGGTAAGAGTGGATGTTGTTACAAAACAATCAATGGACCATTAGTTAGTGCACCAGGTATAGATTTTTATGCATTAGATTCACCCTCAACTCCACCTTCGGTGGTAAATGCCCCTGCAGCTCCAGCAGGGGTAACTTGTACAGCAGATGGAACTTGGAGCAATAACTCGCCTGTGCCACCTGGTACGGTTATTACAAAATCATGTTCGCCTGGTAGTATTGTAAGAGCTAAATGTAAAGCGGATGGAGGTTGGGATAGTGATAATAAGTGCTCACCAGCATTTAAACCTGATAATACAACTATTAAAAGTCGTAGAAGAGATAACTTCTGTATGGATGTACCAGGTTCGAATAAAGATAATGGTACTCAAATGACTATGTGGGATTGTCATGGTGGAGAAAATCAACAATTTAAAATGGATGATAAACAACGTTTAGTTAATAAAAATAGTGGCAAATGTTTAGATGTTTCTGGCGGTGCAGGGGCAGGTGCAACCGTTATTCAATGGGATTGTCATGATGGTAATAATCAGAAATGGGAATATGATGAAAAAGGTAGATTACATCCTGTACATGCTATGGATAAATGTTTAGATATTTCGGGTGGGTCAGATGCAAATGGTTCTAAACTGCTTATTTGGGATTGTCATGATGGTAATAATCAACAGTGGTTTACAGGAAGTGCAAATCCTGGTGATGCTATTAAATGTACAGGTTATAATCCAAAAGGTACTGATGCTGTATATAGATACCTTAGTGATAAAAAGATGAGTCACTACCCTAGCGGTGAAATAGCAGGTTCTTGGGATCCTAACTGGTGGAATAATCCTAAACAGATTGATTGTACAGGATTTACATTAGGTGCGGATATGATAAAAATTTCTCCTGGAGATGCTATTTCTTGTATTGGTAACGAAGGTTATATACAAAGATACGTTGGAGATAAGACTATAAGAGGCTATCCTAGTATGGAAATAGCAGATTCATGGGATTCGAATTGGAGATCTAATAAAATAATTGATTGTTCAGGATTAATTTCAGGTCCTGTGATGGCAAAAAAATAATTTACCTCAGGAGCTAATTCTGTTTTAGATTTATTTAATAAAGCTGCACCTAAATAAAGTGTAGAAGTACTAACAAATTAAATAAAATAATAATAACAATGAAAAATAAAAAATATTGTTATTAATATAAAAAACAATGGCAGATAATACTATGATTATTGTTGCTGTTATAGCTGTGTTAATTTGCATTTGTTCTAGCATATCAGGTGGTGCTGCATTTTATATGACTCAAGCAACTCCTGAAGCTTCACCTGCAGGTTCGCCACCTCCGCCTGCAGGTTCACCTTCATCTTCATCTTCATCTTCATCTTCACCTTCACCTTCACCTTCACCTTCACCCTCAACCTCAACTCCACCTTCGGTGGTAAATGCAAAACCTGGTGAGGCTATTTCTTGTACAGGTTATAATCCAAAAGGTGAAGGGGCTATATATAGATACGATGGTGATAGAAAAATGAGACATTACCCTACTGCAGACATAGCAGGTTCATGGGATCCTAATTGGGGATCTGGAGGTCAGAGAAAGATTGATTGTACAGGATTTACATTAGGTGGTGATGTAGCATTAAATCCAGGTTCGTCATATAACTCATTTAAACATAAAAGTGGAAAGTGCGTACATCCCAATGGTGGATCATCAAATCCAAACAATGGAACAACTTTAGTTTTTTGGGATGGTTGCGATCCAGATTACACAAAATATAAATTTACATCTGGTGGATCTATTCAACATAAAACAAGTAATAAATGTTTACATCCTAGTGGTGGATCGTCAAATCCACCGAATGGAACTCCCTTAGTTTTTTGGGATGGTTGTGATCAAGATAACTTAAAATTTGAACGATTATCTAATGGTGCAATAAAACATGTAAGTTCTGGTAGATGTATTCATCCAAGGGGTGGATCTTCGACTCCTGATAACGGAACAGAATTAATTTTACACGATGGGTGTAATGAAGATAGACTTACCTTTACCTTTGTTTAATCCTTTTTGTATATAGACTTTATAAAATTGCTTAAAAAGTTTTGTATATTTTGATCATTTCTTAATTCTGAATCTTTATTAGTACCGTCCTTGATATAACGTAACAAAGACAATGTAACGGATTTTACACATGGAACTCCTTGATATTCTTGACCAACATATACTCCAAATAATATTAAAACAATTGAATATAACATTAACGAATTTATGTAATATACATTCGTTAATTTTAAATAATACAAATTAAATAATATACAAATTAAATAATACAAAATTTATTTATTACAACATTTTTCTTATTTCATCAAGGTCATCTTGCCAAAGATCTCGTTGTGTTTTATTTTGCAAATCGTTTAATTCTTTTTGTTTAGTGTCTCTGTGATTTTCTAAATCTCGAATCTTTTCAAGTGAAAGAGAAATTAAAGGCATTCTTACAAGATAATCAAACGACTTTGCATTACCACTTTCGTTTTCAGAATCATTTTTAATATCGCAAGTTAATTTTGGATAATCTCGTTCTTCTAATAAACTGATAATATAATCTTTTGATTTACGATTGATATCCAATGTTCCGTTAATATATTCATTAATGAAACGTATTTTTGAGTTGAGTAAAGTCAATTCGTTTTGTAATTGTTTAACAAGATAAGATTTTCGTGATTGGTAAAATTCAATACGGATATCAAAAAAGTCAAGTAAGATATCAGTTGCTGACTTGTATTTTGTAAGAATGAGGTCATCATTAAACAAGTACATATTATTTGTAGTAAAACTTTTGGTTAATCGTAAAGTTTTTTCCAAAGTACCAGTTTTGATAAGTTTATCTAAATCTTCTGTTTTACAAAATTCAACAATAAAGCAAATGTCATCGTTTTCATCACGTGTCTTGTTTTGTACATCTTTTAGTTGAACCGTTTGCTTTTTAGCTTTTGTTGTTGTACCGCTAGTTGACTTTGTAGTTTTTGACTTACTACTTTCAACTAACGATTCCAAAAATTCTTTATAAGTAGTTACCCAACAACCAACAGGAAGTTCTGTAATTTTTACTTGTGTATCTGAAACACGTTCCCATTTACCAAAAGTGGAATAACTTCCAGGTTCTGTTTCTTGCAAAACACCATTGAAATTTTTAAAGTAAGGTGTCATAGGTAAAGGTTCTTTGTCGTCTAAAACACGTAACAAGTTTGCAACAATGTCTTTTGGATTATAAGGTGGAATATACGTAGAATAACCTGTACCAATACCCTCGCAACCATTTACTAAAACCATTGGTAAAACTGGCATAAACCATTCTGGTTCAATTTGCATACCATCATCATTCATGTATTTTAGTAAAGGTGAATCTCGTTTGTCAAATACCTTAGATGTAATATCAGATAATCTTGTAAAGATATATCTCGGACTAGCTGCATCTTTACCTCCAAGCAGACGAGATCCCATATTACCATCAGGATACAACAAATTCAAGTTATTAGACCCAACAAAGTCTTGAGCCATACTTACAATAGCTCCTTGTAAACTTGCTTCTCCGTGATGATAACCTGTTTCTGCTGATACATAACCTGACAATTGTGCAACTTTAATTACCTTGTTGATATTATTTTTCAACATATAATACAAAATCTTCCTTTGACTTGGTTTTAATCCATCGCATAAACTTGGAATACTACGCAAATTATCATAGATGGAAAAGTGAATAAGTTCTTTGTGAATAAGATCTTGATAACTGACTCTATTTGTTTTAGCATCAATGTAACTATTTCTATCGTATTGTGCCAACCAACGTTTACGTTTATCTGAACATTTCATATCAGATGACATATAATTAGAGGATGTTTCTTTGTTGTCATTCGTTTCTTGTTCATTTGATTCTGTTTCATCAGCTCCGCTTATTTTTGCCTTGATGTTTTTATCTTTTTCAAAAGCAAGAACTATAGATTCATCGCAAAGATTATCTTTATGGTAGTAGTCAATACGTAATTTATCAATTCTACGGAATGTTTCTTGTGCATCTTCTTTTTTAGAAGTACCCAACCCTTTAAAATATCTTATTTGATATCCTTTGGTGTTTGTAGTCTCTTTCCATTTATGATAATCTTGCTCTGTGTAAAATTCTAAAACTTTTTGACCACGAATAGCCTTGACAATAGGTGTTCTAAGTGTTTGGATGAAATCAAGTTTAAGAAGTGATGGCCACCAATGATGAAATAGATTAACTAAAAGTCCCTTTATATGGGATCCATCACAATCCGCGTCTGTTAAAATCATAACTTTGCCATAACGTAAATCTCTGGTGTCTTTATAATCAACGCCTTGTTTTAACCCAACGATTTGTTTAAGATTATTAATTTCTTCATTGTTCATTAATTGTGATACAGTTGCATCTCGAATATTAAGCACCTTTCCTTTTAATGGGAAAACGCCTAAACAATCTGGACCTACAATACTTCTACCCCAAAGTGCAAATGTCATTGCTGATAATCCTTCTGTAAGAATTAAAGTACATTGTTCTGATTTAGCAGTTCCAGCCCAAAGTGCATCTTCTAATTTTGGAACATAAATTTTGTTCTTTTTCTTGCCATCTGTTGTTTTAGCCAAATCCAATGATTCTTTCATTTTACAAAATTCTACAATTTCTTCAACTATAGAACTTTTGTATAACTTTGTAATGAATTGGTCACTAACAGTTACACTACATCCAAAGTCTTTACTTGGTGTTGTCAATTGTTCTTTTGTTTGACTATTAAAAGATGGATTAGCTACAGTAGCTCTTAGGAAAATGAATAGTTTATCTTTGATAAAATTCGGTTTCAATTCCTTCATTCGTTTTTTTTCTTCAATCATTCGTTTCAATCTGTTAATAATTTGATATAAAATATAATCAACGTGTTTTCCTCCTTGTGTTGTTGAATTACCATTTACAAAAGAAACTTGTTCATATTGTGCATTAGGAACAATAGCATATTCCCATATGTATTCTGTAACTACACCACCTTTTCCTTTTACACGTTCTACTTGTGATTCACTAATAACTCGTTCTCCTTCAAAAAAGTATTTTGTATAATCAACAAGACCTTTTCCACGTAAACGTTCACTATTTAAATAAATTTGAACATTTGCACTTGTACAAGCAATACAATCCAATACACGCTTTCTAATCAAAAGAATAGTATCATCTTCTAATCCATTCATAGAAAATCTTGAGTAATCTGGAACAAAGGTGATTTTAGTATAACTTTTAGATGAATTTGATGTAATTTTTGGTTTAGTACGTTGTGTCATATTATCGGAATATTCTTGTATAAATCGTTTCTTTTCGTTGCTATCAATAGTATCAACTATAAATTTTTTGGAGTAGATATTTGTAGCTTTGCTACCAATACCGTTTCTTCCAGCACCAGTTCTTGTAGTTGTATCGTCGTAATTACTACCAGATAACAAATGACCAAATATAAGTTCTGGGACATACATATTATGTTCTTTATGTAATTGAATTGGAATGCCACTACCATTGTTCCATACACTAATTTCCCCAGATTCCTTATTATAATCTACTTTGATAATTGTTACAGTATTATCTCTAAAACTATGATCAGTGGCATTTGTCAAAACTTCATCGAAAATTTTAATAAATGCAGGTGAATATTCAACCATCTTTTTTTCCATTCGGATAGAATTTTCATTTTCATTTGCTATCCATAATTCTTCCATCTGTTTTTTAACAGATCCTATATATGTATCTGGACGTTGTAAAACATGTTCTCTTTGAGTTAACTTTTTATATGTTTCCTCGATTGTTTTTGTCTTGGTCATTTCTAAGATTATTTGTAAGTTAAAATTATTTCAATTTTTATCATATAACGTAAAAATAATAACTTTGATAATAATTAAATAAAAGTATAATAAATTATTGAAAGTTAGCACGTAAAGTTATTTTTACGTCACGAATTAATATTTTATTTTTTTACTAATTATAAGTAATAGACAAATATGCCTAAACCTATTGTTAATAATAAAATTATTTATCAAAATATTAATGGTTTAGTTGCAAGACATAATAGTTTTCTTGGTCAAGGTGTACGTCCAGGAGACTCACCTACATTCAAAAATTTAGTTTTAACAGGAGATGGTACAATTCAAGGAAATTTATATGTTGAAGGTAATACAACAATATTAAATACAAACGTAATTGAATTTGAGGATAATATTGTATTATTAAATCGTTTAGAAAATGGTGCTGGTGTAACATTAAATCAATCGGGGTTAGAAATAGAAAGAGGTAGTTTAGAAAATTATAGAATAGTGTTTAATGACATTGATGATACTTTTCGTATTGGGTTTATAAGTAATATGCAAGCCGTTGCTACAAGAGAAGATTCACCATTACAAAATGGTATAATGATGTGGAACAATGCAACAAAACGTTTAGATTCTAGAAATACTGTATCAATTGATTTATCTCTAACATCTACAACAAATTCAACAAGTACTTCAACTGGTTCATTTGTTTTATCTGGAGGTATAGGTATAGCAAATGATATTTGGTCAAATGGTAAATTGTATTTACGAGGAACTAATCATACAAGTCATAGTATAATTTGGACAAATACTGTAACAAATTCTTTAAATTTATCAAGTGTTTCAGATATTAATATAACACCGGAAACTAAAGTAGTTATTCCTTATAATAAACCTATTGTGTTAGGAGAAACGACTCAAAGTATAGTTGCAGAAAGTGTAACTAAGAATATAGTAATAACAGGTGCTGGACACATTGATTTTAATTTAGATGCAGGTAAAAGAATACGAATTCCGAATCAAATTCCTATAACATTTTCTACACAATCAGAACAAATATATGCAGATAGTTCTAATAATATGGTAGTTAGTAGTAGTCAGAATATACATTTGACGCCAGGATCAAATAAGAAAGTAGTGATTCCATTAGATATAGGTTTGGCTTTTTATAATAACAATCAACAGATTTCTGCAAACTCGAATAATGATTTGACTTTAGTGGCTGGTAACAATATAATATTAACACCTGGTCCTAATTTGGATGTAAAAATTCCAACAGATAATGGTATTAGATTTGGTAGCAGTGGTTTTCAGCGTATGTATTCTGATAGTAGTAATGATTTATATATACGCTCAGCTGGGAAAATATATTTAACAGCAACAGATTCTATAAACATACCAGACGATGTCGAAGTAAATTTCGGTGACAATTCTAAATATATCAAATCAGTAAACAATGATATATGTATTAAGACGGCTAATACTAATTTGTTTATAGAAACAACCAATGTTGGTATAAAAACTACTACTGAAACTGAAAATGGTTCAACTGGGTCATTATGGACATATGGTGGATTAGGTGTTGTTAAGAAAATTTATACAGAAAGTGGTGTTATTATTGACAGCGACTCGTCAGAAAGTTTGGTTGTTAGAAAGAATGGTAATACACAAAACGTTTTTGTAATAGATTCGTCAGGTTCTGGTAAAATTGATGTAGTTGCAGGGGATGGGACATCAACTAATTCAAGTATAAACATTATTTCAACATCTGTGATGAATGCAAAAAGTTTAATAAGTTTAACTTCACAATTTGACAACAAATCAGGATATATGATAGGTAGGGGGTATAATACTTTAAATTCTGGTAGAACTTTTACTATGAATATTCCTCAATATAGTGATTATGGTAGTTCTGGTGATATACCAAAATTTTCTATAACTACAAATGATTGTACAGAAGAATTATTTAGTGTAGAAACAGAAACTGGTAATATTAGATCAAAGGGTGCTTTTGGATTATCAAATACACAAGAAGCTACGAATGCTAGTACTGCATCATTTGTTGTATCTGGTGGTTTGGGTGTTGTGAAACGGATTGTAACATCAGGTGATATATATAGTACTACAGAATCAGAAACTGCATTAGATATAAAGGACAATACAGATACATCAATATTAAAAGTAAATACAAAAGATGACATTGTTACAGTAAATGGTAGTTTAGTTGTTAATAACTCGAGTGGAAATTATGTAGATATGGGGTCTGGTAAATATGTAATTAATTCTTTAACTGATACTGTGTATACAACAATGACTAGTAAATTTGCAAACGTTACGGATAGTACGGATGTTTCTACAGGATCAGTAATTGTTTCCGGTGGTGTGGGTGTTAATAAAAATCTTCACGTTGGTGGTATAGCATATTTGAATACTGTAGACATGTTAAGTACAAGAATTACGAATATGCAAAATCCTACAAGTCCACAAGATGCTGCTACAAAAGCATATGTTGATTTAGTAAAACAAGGTTTGTACGTAAAAGATTCTGTTCAAATTGCTACAGTTATTGGAGGAAATCTTAATGTATCATTTAATACAGGTATTGTTATTGATGGGTATACTTTAAAAACAGGAGATAGAATTTTAATTAAAGATCAAGAATTCAAAAGTGAAAACGGTATTTATATAGTACAAGATACAGGTGTTCCTATTAGAACAAATGATTTTAATACGGGATCACATGCATCTGGTACTTTTGTTTTTGTAGTTAATGGTGATTTAAATGGTGCATTAGGGTGGATATGTAATAGTGAGAAAAATTTCGACGTTATAGGGACAGATGATATTAATTTTACACAATTTACAGCATTAGGTCAAGTTAATGCAGGTGATGGTTTAACAAAAACATTTAATCGTTTAGATGTAAATCTCGATAATGTTAGTTTAGAAGTGGTAGATGATAAAATAAGAATAAAAGATACAGCAGCTGGTATTGGTATGCTAGGTGGTAGTGGTGTTCCATTACAAACTTCAGATGATCAATCTCACGTTGTAAAATTAGGTACGATTAATACAGGTGTTTGGCAGGGTACAACGATTGATGTATATTATGGTGGTACTGGTAGAACGCAATTCACAGAAGGAAATTTATTATTTGGTGGTGGTGGATTATCACCATTAAAAACAGATTCTAGATTGTATTACGATAGTGTAAATTCTAGATTTGGTGTTGGTACAAATCAACCTACTAAAAATTTGCACGTATCAAGTATAACAAATGTATCATTATTATTGAATGCTGATTCTGATGGTACTTCTATTGTATCTAAACCTGAAATTATATTGTCTTATAGTGGTGATCCAAAGACATATATAGGATTATCTAGAACTGCAAATGAATATGCTAGTGGTATTTATGCAGAATCATTAGTTATAAGTCATGATAAACTTGATACAACTTCAGTCATTCAATTTGCTACACAAAGACAATCTAGATTGACAATATTGTCTAATGGGAATATTGGTATAAATACATCAAATCCAAGTTCGAGATTGCATGTAACTGGTACTTTTACAGCTACTGATATAGGGCGTTTTAGTTCGTCAGTAGAATCAAGTAATGTATCTAATGGTGCTTTAATTATTTCTGGTGGTTTAGGTGTAAGACGAGCTAGTAATTTTGGTGGTAGACTTCGTGTTTATGATAATACTCCAAGTACAAGTGTTAATACTGGTGCTGTTATTATTCAGGGTGGTCTTTCTGTTCAAGGAAATCAAAATGCTGTAAATGTTGGTAATGGTGGTGGATTAACTGTACAAGGTGGCGCTAGTATAGGTGGTGATATATATGTTGGTGGATCTATTAATGGTAGTGGAAGTAGTTCAAGTACATATGCATATTTGACATTAACAGCTACGGATGAGTCAATAAATATGTCAACAGGGTCTTTAGTTACATTCGGTGGTATTACTATTCAAGCTACAACAAATGCAAGTAGTGTGACAGATGGTGGTAGTATTTTGACAGAAGGTGGTGCTAGTATTGGTGCTGATATATATATTGGGGGTAATAGTAACTTGTATGGTTATACAAACTATTATGGTAGCAATAGTATATTAAAATTTTTGGATGAAAATACAAACATTCGTTTTTCATTAGATAGAGATTTAACAAGTAGTAATTTTTCATTGAGTAGGTATGATGTTTCTGGTACATTTGTAGAACGAACATTTGATGTAGATAATTCAACTGGATATGTATTATTTGCAAATAATCAATCTAGTTCTTCTAGAACGTCAGCTTCTATGGTTTTAACTGGTGGGTTATCTATAGTATGTGATACAGAAGCTACAAGTGTAACAAATGGTGGTGCACTTACAATAGGTGGTGGTTTAGGGGTTGCTAAAAACGTATGGGTAGGTGGTGATGTTATCATTACATCAACTACACAAAGTATAAATTCAACATCTGCGTCATTTGTCTTGGGTGGAGGTGCAAGTGTGGCAAAGGACATGTATGTATATGGAAGTACAACTGTTGATCAAAAATTGACAACAAACGACACTTTTAATTATAATGGAGGTGGTAAATTAGATATTATTACAAATACAACAGGTAATTCTATATGGTATTCATTTGGTAAAATCAATGATACATCTAGTATTGCATATTGCGAAATAGATTTCCAAAATGGATGTACAAGTGGTGTATATGGTTTGAAAACTGTTATTAATGTAAATGATACGGATTGTACTGCTTTACATAATTATTATGGTAATGTTAGTTTTAATAGTGAAAATAAGTTAGATCTTTATGTTTATCGTGATACATCAAATGGATTTTATGTTTTTGCAAAAATACCAGCTTCTTCAACTGTTCACGTTAATGTATTAGGTAAAAGTGGTGGTAGATTCAATATTGTAAATGAAGGATCTGATAGTTTACCAAATGGTACGACAAGTGGATATACTGGGTCTTGGACATTAAGTTACAGTACATTAAAGGAAAGTAATTTGCCGTATACATTTGGTGATGTAAAGGTGGAGGGTTTGAATTTTGAGGTTGCAGATAATTTCCCAGTAGTTGGTTATAATAATGCAAATGTAAATGAATCTCGTAATTTAGGTTTGGCATTTCAAAGATATCAATCATCAAATGATTTTGGAACTGGCGAGTTAGTGACTGATGAATATGTATTTTTCGATTCTATTCCAAATCAAACTTCTGCAAGTTCAAATCAGATAAAGTTTAGTAATTTATTAAATTCAACTGACAATTATTACAATGGTTGGTGGATCAAGGTTGTATCAGGAAGTAATAGTAATCAAGTTAGACAAATAGTTAGTTATAATGGTGCTCAGAGAGTTGCTACATTAAATTCTACTTGGACTACACAAAACCCAGCAAATGGTGATACAGTATACTTTTATAATTCACAATATGTGTCTTTTTACTACAATAACGCTTCAAAACGTTTTGAAATGGTGTACAATACACGTGATGAAACTACAAAAGCTGTTACTAGTTATGATTATGTTGATTTGAAGGTGAATCATATTGATTTATCTGATACAACAGCTAGTTCTAATAGTTCAGTTGGTAGTTTATCTACACCAGGTGGTATTAATATATCAAATACGACAGATGCATCAAGTTGTACATCAGGTGGTACATTAACAACATTAGGCGGTGTAGGTATACGTAAGCGTTTACACGTTGGTGATAATATAGCAGTTGGTAGTGATGGGTTTACACCTGTCGAGTCTATTCACATTAAACAAGCAACAGCGGCAGTTAGATTACAATCAGATAACAATGGTGTTTCTTATATAGATTTTGTAGAAACAGGGGCATCTAATCGTTTTGGTATTTTATCTGATACATTAAATGATCAGTTTTGTTTGACATTAACTTCATCTGGTATTAGTCCTCCATCTGCCACTAAATTTTTAACAGCAAATGTGATAGGTAACATAGGTATAAAGACGTCTTCTGGAATATCGAGTCCTCTTACATTATTAGCTGGAAGTTTTATTTCATCTGATACAAATAATTCTTATATAGGTTTAGTTGGAGGGTCAACAAATACAAATGATGCATCTAATGGAGGTAGAGTTGTTGTATATGGTAATAATGCAATAGGAAGTATAGGAAATGTTGTTATTTCAACTGCTACATCAGGTTCAGTAAAAATTTATACAAACAATGATACTGAACGTATGTGTATAGATCAATTGGGTGTTGTTAGTGTATTTTCCACACATACTACAAAAAGTAGAACAAGTGGTGCATTAATTGTAACTGGTGGTGTTGGAATTTCTTGTACTGAAAATGCAAGTAATTTTAGTTCAGGTGGGGCCTTGACAGTTGGTGGTGGTGGTGTGGTTATGAAAGATTTATTTATAGGTGGAAACTTGTTTATTACTGGTAGTTTAAATGCAACAGGTTCTGCAACAGTTCCTATTATTACTTTTATGAATGATGTAAATTGTACATTGACAGGATATGATAATAATAAATTATTAACAATGTCACAAGAAGCTATATTTTCGATTGTTATATACGTAACACCAACTGCTGAAAGTGAAAATTGCCAAATTGAATTTACAGCACCAAATAGAACAAATGGATTTGAAGATAGAAGTCAATTTATAGCAACTTGTACAGCATACACAGATGATGATGACCTTATACCTGTATTTAATGCTATTTGTGTTGGTGTTAAAGGAGAAAATAGAGGTGTTATAAAGTTCCAAAGTGTATCAACTGGAATTCATTACTTTAATATAATATGTAGATATACTATGGCTTAATTAATAATTCTCGTTAATTAATGTGACATTTAACAATTTTTATAATAACTAAAATTTATTTATTATAAATACACATACGCATATGTGGGAGTATTATGTCATGACGGAGCTTAGAATAATATACAAGGACAGTCAAAATAAGATATATAATAAACAATTTGTTATACTAAAAGAAACAAAACATTTTGTTAATTATAATGGCGATTTGGATAGTGATGAAAGTGATTATGAAGATGCTGTTGATTTATATTATAGACAACAAATGAAAAAGTATGATAAAATTATAAATTTATATTCAAATGGAGAATATCTTAAACAAGAATTTAAACTAAAATATGAAAGTCGTGTTCTAGAGTTATTACCACACGGTGTATTTATAATAAACATTTCTAAAATGAAATATACAAAATTGAAATGGTAATGGTAATGGTAATCGTTTGTGTTTTGTGTTTTTAGTTTTATTAAATCACGACTGTAGTGTAAAATTTTACACTGTTAGAAAATGCAGTTTTACATTTACAATTGTTATTGCAATTATAAGTACCAGATCTTCTAGCAATTTCATCACACAATGAACAATCTAATACAAGACTTTTTAATGCCGAAGTATATCCTGAACTACATTCATCTCCTGTAATAGAATACCCTCCAGAAATAGCCCAAGATGCACCCACATTTACCATTTTTTTATATGCACGAATATAAACTTTGTCCCATTCTGCACTACTGGTTTTAAATACATTCATTGCATTTCCAATTGCAATATTAGTAGGTGTTTGGGATAACTTTTTCTGACAAGCAAGACCCAACCAAGCATCATTAATTGTATACAACCATCTTCTAAAATCAAGAGCTTTGGAAAACCAAGAAACATGTTCCGTTTCTGTATCCAAATCAATAACTAAAGCTTCTGGATTTTGGATACCCAGAACTGTTGTAATTTCTGTATCAAATAAATCTACTTGACGTTGACGTAATTCCCGACTTGTAAATTTACACATGTTAATAGTTCGTAAATGTTTTAATGTATTTAACGGTAATGTACTACGTACAGCAGGATTATTAATTCTAATATTAGGAGAACAAGCATCCCTATAATATACATTTGACCATTTAAACATTCTTAAATCTGTACAAGCTTCAATATTTGGATCACATTCTGTACCATTTGTTCTTGTACATCCAGTGTGATCAATCAAAGAATGTGATCCCATAAGAGCAGTCATTTCTTCTATTGTTAAATTTCTGTTTTGTGCAAAATTTGAAAATCCTGTAGTATTCAAGTTTGCAGGAGCTAAAGCATGATTTGGATTAGGAATTATTTTATCAAAACGTCCTACTAAAAATGGTTCTACTGGATCATTTGTAACAATAGTAGGACCACCTTGGTATTCGGTAGCTACAGCACCACATACAGCAACAATATCGGCAACAGAACTATTGTATCGTTTTGCTAATGCTAAAACATTTTTAGACAACAAAAATGCAAAACTATCGTAATTATTCTCTGGTCTCTTAATTTCGTCTGCTGTAAGAAAAATAGATCCATCTGCACCTCCAAAACCTTCTGACACAGAAAGTGAATCGTGTGCAGCAGCTCTAATGTAAAAATTACATAAACGTTTATCATAACGACAAGTTGCACGACAACCTGCAATAACACTTCTCCAATCAACTATAGTTGGATCATACGTTTCTGTTTTAGGTTTCCAAGGTGGTAATTTTACTTGTAATGTTGTACTTTCTGGAATCTTTACAACAACATCTTGAGGTGTTGTTGCTTGAGAAAAGACTAATTGACTGAATAAAATAGGCAACGTATACTTATACATTTTGTCTATTGCTTGGTTTTATTTTTAAATCAATTTTTTTTTATTTATAAATTTTTAACATAAAACTCAATGTGCGATTATTATTAGTTTTTTATAATAATAATTTTTAATAAATTGTGTAATAAAAAATGTTTTTAGTAGTTGATGTAGTTGATGTAGTTGATGTAGTTGATGTAGTTGATGTAGTTGATGTAGTTGATGTAGTTGATGTAGTTGATGTAGTTGATGTAGTTGATGTAGTTGATGTAGTTGATGTAGTTGAT
>Ga0209353_10000066_pt1 | contig 59051 bp, 42 predicted proteins | sample LauGreSpBDMM15SD_2_FD_187561 | JGI IMG/M metagenome (GOLD analysis project Ga0209353, IMG submission 187561) | Freshwater lake microbial communities from Lake Michigan, USA - Sp13.BD.MM15.SD (SPAdes) (version 2) | ecosystem: Environmental > Aquatic > Freshwater > Lake | place: Lake Michigan... | reverse complement strand
GCATCTTTGAGGGCTTCTGCTTTTTCAGAAAGGATGGTAATACCCAACAACTGTTCAATAATAGCACGTTGTTCTGCTGCCTTCATGCTCAAGAACGGTTCTGTGTAGGTATTCAGGGCAATGAGATGTTTGAACATTTCATGTTTCATGCCAAATACTTCTTCAATGGCCTTTTGTGTTTCTCTGCTGTCGCCTTGGCTTTCGTCGAGGTCACTGAGCTCTTGTTCCTGATCGTTGATGCTGAATCTCAATAGATTAGGTTTGCGACCTCGCTCAATGTGATACTTAACACCATCTTTTTCAAAGGTAACAGTACACAACATGCCTTTGCAGTTGATCTTGTTGATGAGATTATCACGCTTGATATTGGTCAGGGCCTGTCCGTAGATGGCATAGCTGAGACCGTTGATGATAGTGGTCTTACCTGTGCCATTACGAGCTCCGCTGTCGTCACCACCTAGGTCCAAGTTTTCGCCTAAGACCAAAGTAAGTTGTCCGCGGTCGAAATCTATGGCCTGGGTCTGGTTACCCACGCTCATGAAGTTGCGTACTGTGAGATTATTGATTTTAATCATAGTTCGTTATAGATGTTCAACAGTAGTTTTTTGTCATAGGTATCGCTGTCTATGTTATTGATCTGATTCATCACAATGGTGTCAACAGATTCGAATGTGATGTCTATGGGATTAACAGCACTTTCCACTTCTACCTTTTCTGGAATCAACATGAGCTCACGCAGTTTATACTGTGGCATGAACTGTTCTTTGATAAAGTTTGCTTCTTCAAAGGTAATAGGCAAGTCGATAGTCACACGACAATGCATCTTTTCACGCAGTAACTTGTCCGGAGTGTCGATGATCTGACTCAGCTTATAGGTTCTATATATGGGCTGATCGGGCCAAGAATGATATTCAGGCTTGCCGCCCCAATCCATGATCATCATGCCACGATCATCATCACCTGCATCTGCATAGTTGTGCGGAAAGGCGTTGCCGATATAGACCACATTGCCTTTTTGTTGTCGCTTGTGAAAGTGTCCAGTAAACACCAATTCCTGATGCTGAAAGTGTCCAGTCTGTAACTGGCCGTGATCGGGCATCTGTACCATGGCATTCATGTAAAAATGCGGCAGCTCAAGATGTCCAAATATGTATCTGCTTTTCAGTTGTTTTACTGTGGTCCACTCGTCACCTATCAGCCAAGGCATGATAGTGACATTGCCTTCTGTGTGTAATTCACGTATGGGCACGATGTTGGGAAATAATCGCATGAACTCAATGGAATTGATTTCACGTTTGTCCTTGTAGAACAAGTCGTGATTGCCTAGAATAAAATAGACTCGTTCAAAGCTCTGACTGAGTTTTTCCAAGTTGCTCACAGTATAATTCATGGTACTCACATCAGTGGTACTACGATTATGATGCCAATCGCCTAGAAATATAGCTGTTTCGCAGCCTTGTGCTCGAGCGGTGTCACAGAACCAAGACACAAAATTTTCACAGTCTTGATTGTGTGTACGACTTCCGGACTTCAATCCAAAGTGTATGTCAGTGAAGCATGCAACTTTCTTAAAAAGATTCATAGTTTAAGTATAACAGAATATAAATGTAAGGTCAAACTCAATCTAAACTATCTGTGATAGTGACTGGTCCGGGAGCGTTCTTACCACCGTTGGCGCTGTTTTGTCGTGTCCATGAAGGATTCATGCCGTTCATTTCAAGAATGTCGTCTCGAATGTTTTGATTGCGTTTTTCAAGATTGATAATTCTAACAAATGAATTTGTCACAGCAGCGGTATAGTAGGCAAACGGATTATCACTTTTTGATTCGTCGAATTGCAGTCCGATCTGGGTAAGCTGAAGTATGGCCTGCCCTTTCATTTCATCATTGTAGGTATAACCACGGACGTTGCCTCTGGTGGCATATCTCTCACAGAGCTTGATAAACATGCGAGCAAGGTCGTTAGTCATTTGTCCGTGATCCTTGGAGAACTCTCCTTGATCTAAGTTGCCCTTCCAGTGACTTTTTCCCACACAGACCAAGTTGTTGTTGTCGTCATATTTCCAATGCTGAAACGGTGGAAAGTTTACTTTGTCATGACTGTCTGCGGTGTTCTTTAGAGTTTTCTTGCGACCTGGTGCCAGAGGTATGTGTGTAAAGGTCATCACACGAAACACTAGATCCTGTTTCTGCACTTTGCGGTAGTCTACTTCGAATTCTTTGGCTGGCATTTTTTTACCGGCTGCGGTCACGGCTACTTCGTGCGCAGCTTTTGACATCTTGGATGCTCTATTTCTTTTGGCGTCTGCGATGGTGCGTATGTTCAGCTTGTCCAAGGTAGTAACGATTAGATCGTATTCTCTGTATGCAGGATCTGTGAAACTACAGTAGGTATTTTTGCTTAGGTGTATTTCTCTTAATAGATCTTTGTTGGTTAGATACTTAATTTTAGGCACAATCATTAGTTAGAATTCTCCATTATATGTTATATAATAGCACATTTTTATCATAATAAATAGTCTATATGACAAGGAAATCTGCTCAAAATGGCTCGTAAGACTTATCCTGAAACACCGCAAGAAGAAGCCGCTCGGATTAATCGAGCCAGCGGCGACCCCGAAGGCATCACTGCCGAACAGGTTGCCAACAACCGTAAAACCAACGAACGATTAACAGCGGCGTTTGGATTTGGTGGTGATAAAGCAGCATCTTCGGGACCAGGCAGTAATCCCACAGCACCTTTTTCGCAACTGGTAGCAGGTATTTCGGAAGGCATAAGCCGAGTTACCAATGAGGGGCAAGCTACACTGCAAAATGCTACTTCTGCGTTAGAAAAAGCAAAGCTAGATGACAAAATTTCAGATCTATCAGCAGGATTTAAATCAGGTCTAAACCAGATGGCTGGAGACATAAAAGACTTTGGTGCTAGTGCGTTGGGAGGTAACAATACCATACAAAGTGCTGTGGGCGGTGCAATTGATAAATTAAGAACAGTGGCAGGTTCGACCAGTAATATAGCAGCAGACATCACAGGAACACTTAATAAACTCACTGGTGGTAACCTCGCAGGCGGATTAATGAAGGCCGCCGGTAGCCTTAGTGCATCTGCCGGCATGCTCAACAATATACTTAGTCTCAAGCGAGGGGTCAACATACCAAAAGGGGCACAGGTGTTTGCAAAACAAGGTGAGGCCATACAGCTTAACCCCGGCGCCAAAGATGATTGGCGTGTGCGCATAACCTGTCAATGGAATTATTTCAACAGCCCGTTGTTTGAAAAACTAGTAAAGACCGGAGGAGTAGTTTGGCCATACATGCCTAATATCACAGTCAGTACCAAAGCAGAATACAATACCATACCCATCACTCATGCCAACTATGCTCAATACAGCTACAAAAACAGTGTGGTCGATGACATAACAATCAGCGGTGAGTTCAGCTGTGAAACTGCCTCAGATGGTGACTATTGGATAGCTGCTACAACATTTTTCAAGACAGCTACCAAGATGTTTTTCGGCCAAGGTAATCTTGCAGGAAATCCTCCTATTATCTGTAATCTCACAGGATATGGCAGTCATGTGTTTGACAAAGTTCCTGTGATAATAAAATCATTCTCTGTGGATCTAAAAGACGATGTAAACTATATCAAATGTGATCCTTTTCAGAACGGCAAGTACACTTGGGTGCCTGTGTTAAGCACAATAACAGTGCAGGTAGCGCCAGTATACAGTAGACAAGGTTTGAGAAAATTTAACCTGCAAGACTATGCCAGCGGAAAAATGTCCGGCGCCGGCAAGGATCAGGTAGGATACATCTAATGGCCAATTACGCAAAAACCAGCCCCTGGTCTGACACAAGGCAGAATAATTTTTATCTTGATCTTTTAGAGATCAGACCAGTGCCAGCGGAAGCAGATGATTTTCGATACGTGATTGAAAATCAATATAGGCACAGACCCGATCTATTGGCCTATGATATCTATGGTAGTGCTAAATTATGGTGGGTGTTCATTCAAAGAAATATGAGTGTGATCAACGATCCCATATATGATTTCGTGCCAGGAACTGTGATATACTTGCCTAAAAAAGAAAATCTTTCAAAGTTTTTAGGAGTATAAATGGTCGCACGATTTATTCCTGACGGTCGAGAACTAGTTTTTAAACCAGACGGTACTCGAGCCATTGAAGAATTCACCAATAGCACCATTGCCTTAGGCAATGCCGTGAGAAAAACTCTAGAGACACCCGCACGAGCCGCCGATGTGCTGCAAAATGGTGAATCAAAACAAGAAACCAAATCAAATACCACAGCTGCATCAGCTAAGAAAAATTTACCTGCTAAAGTTACCAATCCCATGGAAGTGTTTGCTAGTTCAAATGTTCTGTGGACATTTGCTTGTTTGACTCCGGGGCAATTCAATGATCCAAAATCGTATAGAAATAATCCAACAGCATTGAAAAATATAGTGTTTTCATCTGCAGGACGATATGACGCAGACAGAGTAGGGACATTTTTTGGCAGTCCAGAATACTACATCAATAATTTTGTAATGCAGACAATAATAGGAGCCAACGAAGCCACAGGAAACAGTAATGCTGTGAAATTTAGTTTTGACATCATTGAACCACATTCCATGGGACTGTTGTTACAAAGCATGCAGAATGCCGCAGTGAAAGCAGAATACCTCAGTTATCTAGACAATGCACCATTTGTGTTACGCATGGACATCCAGGGATTCAATGAGCTAGGACAGAATTTGTCTCAGATAAAACCCAAGTATTTTGTAATGAAACTGTCGTCTACTAAATTCACGGTCAATGAAGGAGGCAGTGTATACAAGGTAGAAGCCATACCATATAATCATCAAGGATTTTCTGATGTCATCAACACCACTTACAGTGAGGTAAAACTAGTTGCCAGCGGTCCCGGTCTTGTGTTTGATCTGTTGTCAGGCGGCGAGGGCAGTCTCGTAGCCTATCTCAACGACAATGAAAAAAAATTAAAAGCCGACGGAAAAATTACTTTAACAGATGAATATGTGATACAGTTTCCCATACTTTCCAGCGACTGGCAAAGTTCGGCAGGAAGTCAAGCAGAAATAAAAAGAGCCACAACAGACCCTGGCAAAGAAGTGAAGATAGCAGCAGTGCCAGCCGATGTAATCAAAAAAGATCCCCAACTACTAGACAAGAATTATATAGCCTCTGCGAGTCTAGGATTTAATCAAAGTTCCGGTGGTAAAGCTGTTTTCAAGCGAGCCGGTGATCAATACGATGAAAAAACAGGGGTGTTAATCAGAGATGGTATGACCATAGATCCAAAAACTCGAGCCTTTCAATTCGGCCAAAATCAGTCATTGACCGCAATCATCAACCAAATTATTCTCAGTTCAGAATATGCCACGAATGCATTGAAGCCAAACAATCTTACACCGCAGGGATTCATCAAGTGGTTCAAGTTAGACGTGCAGCTAGAGCTATTAGACCTCGATAAACTCACAGGTGATTATGCAAAAAAAATAACTTTCAGAGTTGTGCCATATCTAGTGCATCAAAGCATATTTGCCAATGCCACGTCCGCACCAGTGGGGTATGCAGAACTCATGAAAGATGTTGTAAAAGACTATCAATATATCTATACCGGACAAAATGTCGACATCCTTAGTTTCAGTATTGACATCAATAATTTATTCTATGCAGGAGCGAATCCTAAACCAGAAGCTGATGCTGCTAAAACTGCCACACAAGATCAAAACACATCTGAAACAAAAAACGCTTCTACCAAAACAGGTAAAGGACAGGCCAAGGAAGTGCAAGGTGCACAAACTGGTAGATCTAGACCAAAGCGTGATCCTAGACTATTGAAAGGATTCAAAGGTGGTTCTGACTACAAAACGGTCGAACAAAACGTTGCAGAAAATTTTCAAGAAGCGTTTATCAGCGGCAGCAGTGCTGACATGGTCACGGTAAATCTTGAAATACTTGGCGACCCGTATTGGTTGATAGATTCGGGAATGAGTAACTATTTTGTGGGTGCTGCTTCACCCACAGCCCAGATCACAGATGATGGCACCATGAACTACGAAAGTGGTAACGTTTATATCTATATTTCATTTAGAACTCCAGCCGATATAAACCAAGAAAAAGGTTTATATGATTTTTCAGTATCAGGAAAGGAAAGTGCATTTGGTGGTATATATAGGGTGGTATCCTGTGAAAATACATTCAATGATGGAAATTGGAAACAGAAATTGAAGTGCATTAGAATGCCAGGACCGCAAGGACCTGAAGTCAATGAAACCATTACTGGAGAAAAAGCATCAGTGGTCAACAAAGCAGAGGTTCCAGCCATAGAAATAGGTGAGAAAGAACCACCAAAGACATCTATCGTAGACAACAGCTCCGGTAATTCTAATGTTGGCGCCGCCCCTGCTACAAGTGCTGCACCCGTTACAAGTGCTGCCCCTAATCAATCTCAAAGAAGAGTTGGATTTAGGTACTATCGAGATCTAGGACAAAATTAATGGCTGAATTATCAAGACCGTCAGTTGACGATGCAGACAGGAGTGGTGGATTAACCACTGGTATCTATATTGCCAGGGTGATCAGTCATCTTGATCCTTCTTTCATGGGATCGATCGAAGTTAACTTGTTAAAGGATCAGTCAAATACGTCAGGCGAGGACAGTCAAACTTTTATTGTCAAATACGCATCTCCATTTTTTGGATATACTCCCTTTGAATTTATGGGCAAGAATGATGGAACTAAATCAACCATAGATGGATTCAATGACACCCAGAAATCATATGGTATGTGGTTTGTGCCACCGGATGTGGGAGTCAATGTGTTGGTGTTGTTTGTTAATGGAGATCCTGCCGCAGGGTTTTGGTTTGCCTGTGTGCCAGGTGTTAATATTAACCACATGGTTCCAGCCATAGCCGGCAGCACTGTGAACACTCTTGATGCTGAAGATAAAAAAAGATACGGTGATACCTCATTGCCCTTGCCTGTGGCCGAAATCAACAAACGCATCAACGGCGATGAACAACAGATAGATCCCGAAAAATTTCCCAGAGTAGTACATCCTATTGCAGATAGATTTCTTGAACAAGGCCTATTAGAAGATGATGTCAGGGGTTTTACTACTTCATCCCCAAGACGAGAAGCTCCTAGTATGGTGTTTGGTATTTCTACCCCAGGTCCTCTAGATCGCAGAGTTGGTGCAAAAAAACAGCAGATAGGCAAGTCAGACAGTTTGGCCACGGTGCCTGTGAGTAGACTAGGTGGCACACAGTTGGTCATGGATGATGGCAATGACAGATTTCATAGAGCCACCTCCGCTGCTGACGGACCGGTAAAGTACATTGATCTATTAGACGCAGAAAATCAACGAAAGGGCGATACTGGTTCTGCAACTATACCAGCTAGCGAATACTTTAGAGTAAGAACTAGGACTGGCCATCAAATCTTGATGCATAATTCAGAAGACCTAATCTATATTGCCAATGCTAGAGGAACAGCATGGATAGAACTTACCAGTAATGGCAAGATAGATGTATATGCTCAAGACAGCATCAGTGTGCATACTCAACAGGATCTCAACATACGTGCTGACCGCGACATAAATCTAGAAGCCGGTAGAAATATTAATATGAGAACTGAAACAGGTAAGTGGCATGCGGAAATTGCCACAGACATGGAGTTTTTAATCAACGCAGATGCCAAGCTCACTGTGGGTGCCAATCTTGACATACTAGTAGGAGCCAAGACTAAAATATCCACCAACAACGATTTAGATATTGCATCCGGAGCAGAAACTAAGATCAGTTCTACAGCGGATATCAGTTTAGGCAGTGGCGCAGAAGTCAAACTCAACGGCACTAAAATCAATTTCAACGGTCCAAACAATGCAGAAACTGCTGCGGCTGCTGATTACGTGAGACCATACGATCTCAGAGACAATCCAGCCACAAGCTCAGCAGCAGGTTGGGATCAGCGTTATCAAGCAGGCATTGTGAAAAGCTTCATGAAACGCATACCCATGCATGAACCTTGGGCTCTGCATGAACACCGAGCACCGGATCTGCTAACACCAGATAAAACTGACAGGAACACCTAATCATGGCAACGAGATTATACAATCAACAAACAGCAGCACAGCGTTCTGCCACAGTGACGCAGAATCAAGGACAATTCACCTACAAAGGATTCAGTTCCAGTGAAGCCAACAAGAACTTCAAACTCTATGATATCAATCTTGTCAAGCAGGATTTAATCAATCATTTTTATATCCGCAAGGGCGAAAAATTAGAAAACCCAGAATTCGGCACAGTGATCTGGGACATGCTGTTTGAACCTTTTACCCCAGACGTCAAAGAAATCATAGCCAAGGATGTAGAAGCTATCATCAACTATGATCCTAGATTCGCAGTCACTGAAATCAACATAGACAGCACAGATCAAGGCATGCGAATTCAGGCAGATTTAGTCTATATTCCATTCAATATCACAGAACGCATGACCTTGAATTTTGACAAAAACAATAGTGTGATTAACTAAGCAGTTTATTTTTAAGGGTAAATATTGGTATGACCACAACCAGCAGACAAAACAACCTCATACTGAATCAAGATTGGACCAGGATATATCAGACGTTTAAAAACGCGGATTTCCGCAGCTACGACTTTGAAAATCTGCGCAGAGTTATCATCACGTATCTACGTGAAAATTATCCAGAAGATTTCAATGACTACATAGAAAGTTCTGAATACATGGCATTGATTGATGCAGTGGCATTTCTAGGACAGAGTCTAGCATTCCGTATAGATCTTGCCAGCAGAGAAAATTTCATTGAACTTGCAGAAACCAAAGAAAGTGTGCTGCGCATAGCTCGAATGCTGAGTTATAATGCCAAACGCACTGTGGCTGCAAGCGGCTTATTGAAATTTTCTACAATCAGAACCACTGACACTATCTTAGACAGCAACGGAAAAAATCTTGCTCAGCAACTGATAACCTGGAACGATCCTACCAACGCTAACTGGCTGGAACAATTTCTCACTGTGCTGAACTCGTCCATGGCAGACAACACAGAATTTGGTCGCAGTCAAGGATCTGCGATCATACAAGGCATTCCTACAGAACAATATAGATTCCGCACAGCAAACACAGATGTGCCTTTGTTTTCCTTCTCTAAAACTGTGGCCAGTAGAAGTGTGAATTTTGAAATAGTAAGCACAGCTTTTAAAAACAGTGAAAATATATACGAAGAACCTCCAGTGCCGGGTAATCAATTAGGATTTGTGTACAAGAATGATGGATCTGGACCAGGAAGTGCCAACACAGGATTTTTTATACTGTTTAAACAGGGCAGCTTGGAATTAGCAGATTTTACAGTAGCCGTGCCGACCACCAATGAAAAAATTGCTGTAGACGCAGGCAACATCAACAATGATGACGTATGGTTGTTTTCTTTGAATTCACAGGGCGCCCAGTTAGAGGAATGGACCAAGGTATCTTCTTTAGTGGGCAACAACATAGCATATAACAGCATAACACAAGACATACGTAACATCTATGCTATCAACACCAAAGAAAATGACAACATTGATCTTGTGTTCGCTGACGGCGTCTACGGTAATTTGCCACAGGGATCGTTCAGAGTATTTTATAGAACCAGCATTGGGTTATCATATACCATATACCCAAATGAGTTGAAAGGAATCAATATTTCGGTAGTGTACCGCAACAAAAATAACGTAGAACATACACTGACTATTGGCCTTGCTCTACAGAATACAGTGGCCAATTCCGCAGCTTCGGAAGACATAGATACCATTCGTGCCAATGCTCCTGCAGTCTATTACACTCAAAATAGAATGATCACCGCAGAAGATTATAATCTTGCACCACTGCTAGGATCACAGAACATTGTAAAAATCAAGGCAGTAAACAGAACCAGCAGCGGCATCAGTAGAAATTTTGATATCTTAGATGCCACCGGCAAGTACAGCAGTATCAATGTGTTTGGCAGTGACGGATACATTTACAAACAACAAGACGAATCTGTACTGTCGTTTAAATTTACAAATAGAATAGATATTATCAATTTTATTAGACGAAATCTAGAACCTGTATTCACTGATTCTGAAATTTATAATTTTTATTTTACAAAATTTGATAAAATATTATTCACTGATGCCAACACAGTATGGCAATCTATTTCTACAGCAACCAGCACAGGTTATTTTAAAAATATTATAGATAATTCGCAGCTGCCGGTTGGAGTATATTCAACCAGCAATTTAAAATATGTGTTGACTAATGCAGCCGTGAAATTTACAGCACCCACAGGCAGCAGATTTAAAAAAGGAAAACTGGTCCCAGCCGATGTTAATGACGCAGATCAAACAGATTATATATGGACTAAAATAATCAAAGTCACTGGGGACGGAACTTATATTAAAGGTCTTGGTCCTATATTATTGAATATTGCTGTGCCAACAGGAGCCATTGCTACTAGAATATTACCAAGATTTATCAATGATTTGCCCGTAGCTCTTGAAACAGAAATTGTCAATCAGATATTTGAAAATCAAAATTTTGGATTGAGATACGAATCCACTGAATCACAGTGGAAACTAGTTACCAGCAACAATCTTAATCTTGTAGATGATTTCATCCTTGGCAAGGCCGGAGACACCACAAGTACAAACGTTGACAGTTCTTGGATAGTGGCTTTTGTCAAACAACCTGATAGTTACACCGTTAGAATTAGAAAGCTTGGTTATATTTTTGGCAGTGTGAATCAGAATAGATTTTATTTTGATGTAAATGAAAAACGCTACAATGACCAGATAGGAGCAGTGGTCAAAGATCAGATCAAGGTTCTTGGTGTTAATACCGGAAAAGATTTCGTCACTCAATTGGTTCAAGATTTTGCATTCGAAATCAGTGATACACTAAAGTTTGATGACGGGTATGAAAGCACCAGTGAAATTAAATTGAGTTTCAAAGATTCTGACGATGACGGTGTGATAGATAATCCTGAATCATTTGAAAATATAGTAGGTGTTGACACAGATTTAAATTTTCTATTTTTTAAAAGCTCAAACGATATATACGGCAGCAGAATCAACACATTAGTTGATAACACTACAGATCTTATATTAGTAAGAGACAAACAGGACAATGTGGATCTAACAGATTCTTTAACATATCCTGATCAACAACTAATTTATTTTTATGATATCAGTGAGAATATAATCAAACGTGTGAATCGAACAACCAACACTCTAGACATTGCCAATGAATATTCTGCAGCAGTAGGTAGAAGAAATCTCAAATTTCAATACATACACAACGCCAGCGTTGATAGAAGAATAGATCCTTCTTCGAGTAATATCATTGACATTTTTCTATTAATTAGAAGTTATGATGAAAGCTATAGAATATATCTGGCAGGAGGCACAGACATGCAACCAGTAGCGCCTACCAGCGAGGCCTTGAGAACAACATTTGGTTCTGCACTGTCCTCGATAAAAAGCATAAGTGATGATATAATATATCATCCCGTTAAATACAAAATTTTGTTCGGGGCCAAGGCAGATCCTGCTCTCCAGTCGATATTCAAAGTTGTTAAAAATCAAAATTTATCTATCAACGATAATGATCTCAAGGTAAGAATTATTTCAGCAATCAATAATTTCTTTGATATTAATAATTGGGATTTTGGAGACAGATTCTACATGGGTGAACTTACCACATATATCTTGAATACAGTAGCACCAGATTTGGCAAATATTGTTATTATTCCAAGGCAATCTAGTCAAGCATTTGGCAGCCTATTTGAAATACAAAGCAGCCCTGATGAAATTTTAATCAGCGCCGCTACAGTGGATGATATAGAAATTGTGTCCGCAATCACAGCGTCCGAAATAGGCATAAGAACAAACACAAGTGTGCAATCTGAAAATACACAGATCACAACATATCAGACCAGCAGTAGCACATCGTCAAGCAGTGGAGGATCCTATTAATGGCTGCTGATAAATTTCCCAATAGTCAACTACCTATACGTAGATCAGTAGAACTACTGCCTGTAATTTTTCAAACCCCTGCCAATGATAAATTTTTATCTGCAGTGGTCGATCCGCTAATACAACCTGGCGTGTTGGATAAAGTTGTAGGATACCTGGGTCGTAGATATGATAAAACCTACAACGGCAAAGATGTGTATGTTGACACGGATGCTACATTGAGAAGTAGTTACCAACTTGAACCTGGTGTGATATTTAAAAATCATGATAAAATAGAAAATTTCTATGATTATATAGATGTAAAAAATCAACTGAAATTTTTTGGAAATACTATTGAACGAGATGATAAGATAACCGGCCAAACCCACTACTCGTGGAATCCTCCAATAGATTGGGATAAATTTATAAACTACCGTGAATACTATTGGGAACCATTAGGTCCGCGTAGTATCAATATCACAGGGCAAACTGCAGACACCGTCAGCACATACAAAGTTGTGCTAGGCACCACAAAAAATTCATTTGTTTTTAGCCCTGACAGTTATACAAATAATCCCACAGTAACTTTATTTCGCGGTCAAACTTATCAATTTAAAATAAATGCCCCAGGCGAAGGATTCAGCATACGCACAAATTTTGATACAGGATCGCTGCTGTTTCGACCCAATGAACTATATCGCGCAGGTAGTTTTGCTGTATATGATTCCAAACTATGGCGAGCAGTTCGTGATATCACAGTGCTAGATGCTAGTTCAATCACTATCGATAGCCAAGATTGGCAATTTGTAGAATCTGCCAATCAAGGCACAGCATTGATATTTGACAAAGGCGTGACAAACAACGGGATTGAAAATGGCACATTGAGTTTTACTGTACCGTATGACGCACCTGATGTTCTGTACTATCAAAGTAAAATTACCGCCGATGCCTTTGGAAGATTTGTCATCGCTGATATTGAAGAAAATACATTTGTCAATGTAGAATTAGACATAATTGGAAAAATCACATATACCAGCGGTAATGGTGTTGAATTCTCAAACGGTATGATTGTAGAATTTACCGGCAAGGTAGTGCCTACAAAATATGCTAAGGATTATTGGTTGGTAGAAGGCGTCGGGACAGCTATTACATTGACAAGATTTAGAGATTTGACGGTGCCTGCGTTGAGTGCAAATGTACCCGAAGTATTGTTTGACAATGAGGGATTTGACACTCAACCGTTTGATGATGCTACAGAATATGCTGCATTTAAAGATTATATCACTATTTCTAGAAACAGTGCAGACAACAATCCGTGGAGCAGATATAATCGTTGGTTCCATAGATCAGTATTGGAAAAAGCCTACAAATTACGTGGCGAAGATTTTCCAGCCACAGAAACTTCAAGAGCAAAACGGCCTATAGTTGAATTTTTACCTAACCTACAACTGTTTAATCACGGAACCACAGCAAAAATACCTGTGGATTATATTGACTTAACAACCACTGACGTATTTTCAACCATCGAAGGATCACCAGGATACAACATAGACGGTGAATTTTTATTTAACGGTGCAAGAATCTTAGTGGTATCAGACACTGACAGATTATCAAATAATAAAATATACTCAGTGCAATTTATCACTCATAATAATTCTACACAGATACATTTACAGGAAACTGAAGATACTGAATCAATACTTGGACAGGGCGTGTCTGTTACCCGAGGCAATAAAAACAAAGGGTTAATGTATCACTTCGACGGTTCAAATTGGGTAGCCAGTCAACGGAAAATCACGGTGAATCAATCACCATTATTTGATGTATTTGACAGTGCTGGAATAAGCTTCGGAGATTCTGCTAGTTATTCTGATACAGAGTTTTTGGGTTCACCTATACTTAGTTATAAGCCCGGCAATGGTAGGATTGACAGCGAGTTGGGTTTTAGACTAAGTTATCTCAATATAGATAATATTGGAGACATTGAATTTAATTGGAATTGGGAGACACAACTATTTCGATACAACGTTGATAAAAAACCCGTAGCACAACAAATCTCCACTGGTTTTTATAGAGTTGGATCCGATGTATTTGCCAATGGTTGGCAGAAATTAGACGCAGAGTATACACAACCAATCATAGACAATCGAATAATAGACACGGCAACTGATACCTTGACTTTCAGAACCGTGAGCTGGGAAAGTCTCACAGCCGAACCAGAAATAAATTTTTATCTAAACGGAAGCAAATACCAAGGCACTTGGACAAGAAATCAAGGTACATTTGTATTTGACAAAACGTTTGCCGCCAAAGACGTGGTTGTGATAAAGATAATTGCTGATATAGAACCCGATCAAGGTTATTATGAAATGCCAGTGGGTATAGAAAAAAACCCTTTCAACACAGCAATCGAGTCGTTCACTCTGGGGCAAGCAACCGATCATATTGCAAGTGCGGTGGAATGGATGAATGATTTTACTGGGGTTTTACCGGGACTAAGTAACCTCAGAGACTTGCAAGACTACAGATTCTATGCTTCAAGATTTTTAAAACACAGCGGTAATGCCCCCTTGGCAGTTATGACATTATGCGATAAAACACATAATATAATCAAAGCTGTACAACATGCCAAAAAAGAATATACAATTTTTAAAAATAATTTCTTGCAACGATCTACGGAAATTGATTACAATGACGCAGTAAATGACTTTGTAGATGATATCATTAACAGTCTCACAGCGGTAAAAACTGAACAGGATGCTTTCGCTGATTCAGACATGATAGGCACAGGAGCGTTTACTGCATTAACCACGGTGGTAGAAGACACAGGAATATTGACATTTAGTTTGTCGCAGTCATTTGATTTGACAAGGCCCAGTACCAGAGCAGTGTATGTGTATAAGAACGGCATACAATTATTGAATGATGTTGATTATGCGTTTGACGGCACATTTAGCTTTGTGAAATTACTAGTAACACTAGCAGTATTAGATGTAATAGAAATTAGAGAATATCTCAGCACAGCTACTAATCATATTCCACCTACACCTACATCTATGGGGCTGTACAAAAAATACACTCCTAAAAAGTTTCTTGATGACACATACCAAGAGCCTAGACAAGTTATACAAGGACACGACGGTAGTATCACAGCGGCGTTTGGTGATTTTAGAGATGACCTATTGCTGGAATTGGAATTGCGTATCTACAACAATATCAAGCAGGAATACGATCCTGCAGTATTTGACATAGATAAAATATTAGCCGGAAATTACGGAGTTGGCGAATATAACAAAAAACAATTAGACAGTATTGTAGTTCAAGATTTTCTAAAATGGATACAAAATACCAATATAAATTACACATTAAATGAATATTTTGACAGTGAAAATGCCTTCACTTACACATATTCGAATATGTCCGACCCCACTAAAACCAAGAATATTCCTGGTTACTGGAGGGGAGTGTACCAGCACTTCTATGACACAGATAGGCCTCATCGTTGCCCCTGGGAAATGTTGGGGTTCAGCGAACGACCCGATTGGTGGCAGACACAATATGGCCCTTCTCCATACACCAACAACAATTTAATCCTATGGGAAGATCTCGAAGCAGGAATTATTCGCCAAGGAGCTAGGGCCGGTAGGCATGATAGATACAAACGTCCTGGCCTGCTATCGCATATCCCTGTGGACGGAGATGGAATGTTATTAAGTCCGTTGGATTCCAATCTTGCGCAAGATTTTTCTTTGATTAACAATCGTGGAACATTTGTGCTAGGTGATATATCTCCGGTTGAATATGCTTGGAGATCTAGTTCGGAATGGCCGTTTGCAATTATCACAGCCATGTGTCTCATGAAACCATTTGAATATATTCCTGATAATTTTGATCGATCAATAATTACTAAAAATAAACTAGATCAATACATTGATAAAAACACAGGATTGTTTGTCACTGTGGCTGATATTGCGTCAAACATTTCAGATGCTAACACAGTGGGCCTAGTAAAATACATCACCAGTTATGCAAAATCACAAGGATTATCTGCAGACAGCCTGCAGGAAAAAATTGAAAAACTGGATGTGGCTCTTAGTTTTAGAATGAGTGGGTTCGTAGATCAACAACAGCAGAAATATTTATTAGACTCTAAAAATCCCGCGGCAACAACTGCTAGTATTTTCATACCTCCCGAAAACTATGACATCGTATTCAACGTAAGCAGCCCGATAACCACGATCAGTTATAGTGGAGTGAGATTAGAAAAAACCACAGGTGGCTGGATAGCAGCAGGGTATGATGACATACATCCCTACTTTAACTATCATCAACCCCAGGCCAGTGAAAAAGATCCTGTAATTTCTGTGGGTGGCGTGAGCGAGTCGTTTACAGATTGGATAGAAGAAAAAAACTACAACAACGGAGTGTTGGTACGATATCAAAGCAATTTTTATCGTGCATTAAAAACACATCGTAGCGGAGGAGATTTCGACCGTGCGCAATGGCAGAAACTAGGAGATGTGCCAAAGATAGGCGCTGTAGAAGCAAAGCGTCGACGCATATTTAACACCATCACTGTGCGACAATTAAGTTACGGAACACTGCTTACAAGTATACAACAAGTGATAGATCTGCTGCTGGGTTATGAAAGCTATTTGAAAACACAAGGAATTGTATTTGATAATTATGATCCTCAAAACGCCACCAGTCAAGATTGGCTTAGTGCTTCAAAAGAGTTTATGTTCTGGACCAAGCACAACTGGGAATCAGGGGCAATCATAGCACTAAGTCCTGCGGCCCAAAAATTAGAAATTTCTGTATCTGTCGGTACTGTAGATAATATCATAGATGGATTTTATGATTACCAGATATTGAAAGGCGACGGAACAGCACTGGCTCCCAGATTTCTAAATGTCAATAGAAGTTTTCAAAACATAAAATTAGAAACTACCAACACCACTGATGGTATATATTACGCACGATTGCATTATGTGATTAAAGAGCATGTCACAGTGTTTGATGATCGTACAGTGTTTAATGACATAATCTACGACAAATCTACAGGATATCGGCAAGGACGCATAAAAATGCAGGCATTCCGAACCGTGGACTGGGACGGAGATTATACAAGTCCGGGTTTTATATTTGACAATGTTAATATAGATGTGTGGAAACCATTTAAAGATTACAAACTCGGGGATATAGTATCTTACAAATCAAATAATTACACCAGCCTAGTGAACCAACTAGGTTCGGAAATATTTATTAATTCAACATGGGCTAAATTAGACTCCACCCCAGTCAAGCAACTTGTTTCAAATTTTGATTACAAGATTAATCAGTTCAGTGATTATTTTGAAACTACATCACAAGGTATTAATCAAAGCCAACGTGAACTTGCTAGACACGCTGTGGGATATCAACAGAGAGATTATCTGCAGAATCTAGCAGAAGACAGTGTAAGTCAATTTCAACTGTATCAAGGATTCATCAGAGAAAAGGGCACATCCAACAGTATTACCAAAATATTTGACAAGCTGAGTAGATCCGGTGCAGGCAGTATTGTTCTCAACGAAGAGTGGGCATTTAGGCTGGGTCAGATGGGCGGCACAGATCAATTCACAGAAGTTGAAATACAGTTGGAAAAAAATAAATTCAAACTAAATCCTCAACTTCATATTTCTAGTCTCTCAATAGCCGACACTGTTCTAGATCCGTATTATCGTGTCACTGCTAATGATTTCACCATTGCTCCTGTGCCTTACACAGTGGATTTTTTACCCACCACACTGCAGACTGATCCGCTGTTTACAGCAGGGTATGTCAGTGCAGCACAGTTTCAACACACTGTTAAAAATCTAGATGCGTTGACCACACTAGATATCGACACAGTCAATGAAGCTGATCACATCTGGGTGACATTTTATCAAGATTCGTGGCAGATGCTACGAGTAAATGAATCTGTGCTGCTTTATGTTTTGGAAGTGGTCAGAATAGATGACACCACAGTTATATTGACACTAAATCGTCCGCATGCTATAGCAGTTGATGATTTTATAGGTATTCGTGAAATTTTCAATCTAAAAGGATTTTTCAAAGTCAGTTCAGTGACTAATACAACTATCACAGTCACAGTGAACTCAGATATAGAAGATCCTGAAATAGACAGCAGCACCACAGCTAATCTGCAGTTATTGACTGTTGCTAGATTTTTTGATTATTCTAATATAGATCAACAGGCCGCAGCACTGTTAAAAAACAAATCTTTGGTTTTCATAGACAACAACAGCAACGATCAATGGGAAGTTGTTGAAAAGAATAAAATTTATTCAGCAAAAAACATAGACGCCGTTGGTATATCTGCTCCACTAGGCGCCGGTACGAAAGTAATTTATGACAATGTCAATAGACATACGATTATCGCTATTCCTAATTCAGGATTTGTCAATGTGTATGTTGAGGACAGCACCGGACTTGTGTTGAAACAGATCATTGCGCCACCGGTGGGCTTTTATGAAGCAGCACTAGGATCATTCGGTGAAAAAATGGCAGTTAGTCCGGACGGCAGATATCTAGTAATAGGTGCTCCTAGAGCCAGCGGAGTAACCAATAGATATCGAGGTGAATGGGCAGTGGATGTATTTTATGCACAGGACGACATTGTGTTGTACGGCGGTAGATTATATCGAGCACTAAACTCTAACACAGCAGCCGTTGACGGCAGTTCAGAAATAGCTATAAATTCAGATGACTGGATCCCACACACCACTGTTATTCCCGCACAGACCTCTGCGGGAAATTCTGGATATTATCAACAGGGCATGGTAGCTATCTATGAATTTGTCAGTGGAAGATACACCAATGTCACTGCATTTGTGAGTCCTCGACCTACTGACAATGAAAAATTTGGATCAGAAATTACCATCGGAGTGAACGGAACTGAATATTATCTAGCAGTGTCTGCCATAGGTTCGTACAATAACACAGGCAGAGTATATCTTATCAAGCACACCGGTACAGAGTGGACACACATGGAGAACCCTCTTTACAGAGGTATCTACAATCTAACCGATTCCTACAAGCAAGATGAAATAGTATGGCAGGCAGCACAAGATCCTATTTTAGAAACAGTGCGAGGTAATCTATGGCAGAGTCTAGATGGGTCAACATCAGATGGCAGCACCATCACACTTGATTCACAGAATTGGCTCAAAGTCAGCGATATATCAACTCACTGCTCTCTACCAACAAATATCTCTGTAGAGGATGACGGATCCACCCAGGAGTTTACTACCACAGGCCTATTAACCAATACACAAAAAGCAGAATTAATCAAGCAGGGCGATCAGTTCGGATCTTCCATGGCCATGAGCAGAGACGGCAGCATCTTAGTTATAGGCGCTCCAGACAGCGATGGACAGTATTTTGCGAACTATCGCGGACTGTGGCGAGCCGATGTAGAATATGTAGAAGGGGAGACTGTGAGATTTCAGGATTCGCCCGGCGCATATCAATATTATCAATTGGGAGATGCATTTTTAGGACCAGACAGCACATACCGCAGCTACAATGAAGATCCTTCATCGAGTGCTAATTGGCAACAGGTGGGAGATAGCACCACAACACCTAGCGGTAAAATTTTTGTTTACAAGAAAACAGTGTACGATTCGTATGAATTTGTTCAGATGGTCAATGCAGGCACACTGTCGTCATTCACTGATATAGATTCTGGACTGGTAATAAGCACAGGGGATCAATTTGGATTTGCCATGGATCTAGATGCCAACGGAAATACTCTTGTGGTGTCTAGTCCGAGATCAGACGTGAATTATCAAGACCAGGGTGCTGTTTATGTATTTGAATTAGATCAACAAACAACTGAATTCCGTGTCAAACAGCGTCTGCAGAGTTATGAAATTTACGCTAATGAATATTTTGGTTTTGCGGTTTCGATAAGCCCAGACAAGTCTAAAATAGCAGTTGGTGCTAGAAATACCAAAACACCTTTTCCTGTTAGTTTTGATATATTAGAAGGCACAACATTTGATAATGCAAGAACTAGATTTTACATCGAGCAAGGCTTTACCGGCGGTGTTTATGTGTTTGACAACAAAGATCAGTTGTTTTTTCTCACAGAAAAACTAGACAGTGATTTACAGGCAGACGAATCATTTGGACATAGCATAGACTGTGTGGGTACAAAATTACTAGTAGGATCGCCCTACTTTAAAAACACAGACACAAACTCATATGAAGGCACAGCTCGGCTATTCACAGCCAGCGCAGATGCAAGCTGGTCTGTGCTTACAAGTCAACAACCGTTGGTAGATTTAAGAAAAATTAAAAAAATTGAACTCTATGACAATGTGAAAAATACAAAAATACAAGACATAGATTTCATTGACGCTGCACGTGGAAAAATTCTCAATATTGCCGAACAAGAAATAAAGTATAAAACTCCATACGATCCTGCGGTGTATTCTATAGGCACAGCTGACGTGGTAGTAGATACCACTATAAACTGGTTAGAAAAAAATGTAGGAAAACTATGGTGGAATACCAGCACCGCAAAATTTCAATATGCAGAACAAAAAGACTCTGCGTATAAAACAGGAAATTGGAATCAACAGGTAACAGGCTCAAGCATAGATGTGTATGAATGGGTCGAGACTGTGTTGTTGCCTAATGAATGGGCAGCTTTAGCAGATACCAATGCAGGACTTGTTCAAGGAGTCAGTGGTCAGCCGTTGTATCCCAACAATGATGTTTACAGTGTGAAATTTTTCTTTAGCCCAACTACTGGACTCGTGGCAGAAACATTATATTATTATTGGGTAAGAAGCAAAGCTGTCACACCTAGCAACATGCCAGACAGAACAAAATCTGCTGCAGATGTTGCTGGGTTAATTTCTAATCCAGCCGGATCAAATCTTGCGTTTGTGGCATTGATAGAATCCAATAAGTTCCTCACATACAATTTCAAAACCATCATGCTGTCCGATACAGCATTGCTCAACTTACAAATACGCAGCAGTTTGGAATCACAGAATCCGATTCACAACGAATACCAACTGCTCACAGAAGGAGTAGCTGATAATGTGCCTTCTGCCAAGTTAGAGAATAAATGGATTGACAGTCTTGTTGGTTCAGATATAGTTGGAAATACAATACCCGATATCAATCTTCCAGCTAAACAAAAATATGGTATAGATTTTAGGCCCCGCCAGTCTATGTTTGTAAATAGGCTTTTAGCATTACAGATTGTAATAGAATATATCAATAAGATATTGATAAATGAAACCTTTGCTGAAACCATAGAATACATCAATTTAAACAAAGTGGATGCAGCTCCTGGTGTCGTTCTTAATGTATATGATATTGCAGTAGACACTGAAATAGATCTGCAGACAGTGGGCACAGTGAACACGAAACGTGCTATGCTTCGTGGTAATTTAATCAATGGCGAATTAGACACAATAGATATAATTGATCCGGGATATGGATACAAGCCTAAAGAATTATTTGATCAAGAACAACTTGGAATTTATATTGGTCCTCCGGTGACGATCACCGGCGATGGATTGAATGCCACAGCAATATGCCACATTGATGGACAAGGCAGAGTAATAGCTGTGGTAGTTACCAATCGTGGCAAGAAATACAGCGTGATCAAAGTTGAAGTGAGATATTTTTCTGTGTTAGTAACCAATGACACAACGCTGAATAATTTCTGGAGTATATATTCTTGGGATGATATACGTAAGACATATTTCCGTAGTAGATCACAGGCATTTGACACGACAAAATATTGGAATAAAGTAGATTGGTTTAGATCCGGATACAGTGTAAATCTACGTGTGGTTAGGGAATATTCTAATATTTTTGAAGTCATAGATACTCTTGTAATCATAGGTGATATAATAAAAGTCAAAGAATATGCCGCAGGAGGCTGGGCAATATTTGAAAGAACACAAGCAACAGGACAAACATTTTTAGATAGGTATGTGTTAGTAGCAAGACAAAATGGCACGATACAACTTGACTCCGCACTGTATAACGCAGATGTGACTGGGGTAGGGTTCGACAACACGCAGGCATTTGATACCACCACCTATGACATTGAAAATTCGCAAGAACTTAGAAATATTTTCGCAGCAGTAAAAGAAAATATATTTGTCGGAGATTACACGGTAGAATGGAACAAACTGTTCTTTGCCTCTATTAGACATGTTCTCAGTGAGCAACAATATGTTGATTGGGTTTTCAAGACCAGTTTTCTCAACGCCACACATAATATAGGAGCTTTTGAACAGAGGGTTAATTACAAAAATGACAATTTAGAAAGTTATCAAGAATACATCAGCGAAGTAAAGCCTTTTAGAACCACCGTTCGTGAGTATGTCAGTAGGTACGACACAGTTGAAACTCACGGATCGTCAGTGGCCGACTTTGATTTACCGCCAGCATATTCTATATTCGACGGTCGAGCCAACCCGGTCAATTCTACATCTGATGAAATATCACAGTACCCATGGAAATGGTGGGTAGATAATAAAGGCTTTGCAGTCACAGCTATAGAAGTATATCAGCAGGGCACAGCATATCTCACTCCGCCTAAGGTATTGATAGAAGGCAACGGCGTTGGCGCAACTGCTCGCGCATTTATATCAAATGGTAAAGTATCGGGTATACAGATATTGACTCAGGGTATGGGATACCTCACAGCCCCTATAGTTACATTGGTAGGAGGAAACTCATCTACTGCTGTTCAAGCTCGAGCCACGGCAATCATAGGCAATTCTCAAGTGCGTGTGTTTGATGTGTCTTTGAAATTTGATAGGCTTTCAGTCAACGGCATCTATGAAAATTTTTCGCAGACACAGACATTTACTGCCAGTGGTAGTAGTTCTGTATTCTTGTTGAATTATGCGCCGACCAATGATAAAAATCGAATCAGAGTAACTAAAAAAATATTCTCCACACAAAAAACACAAGTGGTTCTAGGCAGCGAATTTCAGATATCACTGTATTATCAAAGCACTGGTGGTTATAAATTGCTGCGTGGAAAACTGGTGTTTAATCAAGCCCCGTTGATAGGTGACGAAATCACTGTGATTTTTGATAAGAACATAACACTGTTTGATGCTGTGAACAGGATCCAACAAATCTACACACCAAAAGCAGGGATGATAGGAAAAGAAATTAATCAGCTGATGACAGGAATTGATTTTGGCGGAGTGAGAATACAGGGCACAACATTTGACGTCACTGGAGGGTGGGATGCGTTGCCTTGGTTTACCGACAGTTGGGATTCAGTTGAAGCCAGCGCAGATTACTATTTCATAGTAGATGGTATTACAGCATTTGTAGATTCCACAGAGATATATTTGAAAAATGAAATTGTAGAAGTAAATGGTGTGTTGTACAAAGCACTGAAAGACAGCGTGGACGCCGCAGGAAACATAATTATCCCGATAATATCGGATGAGTGGCAATCGTTCTGGGAAATATTCACAGTGAGATTGCCGTATGTGCCAGCCGCCGGACAGAAAGTTAACATTTATATTAAGCGTCAAGACACTAATATCACTGTACGGGTGGATGATGAAAATTATATTCAGTATGGTGTAGACGGCAGTAGTATTTTAGATTCAAGCACAGGCACTAATTCCGCAGCGGAAATACCAACATTTGTAGGCAACGGTGTTGCTGATGGTATTCAAATAGGTCAGTATCTATTGGTAAATGATGGAGATACGTTGATTTTCCGTCCTGAAGAAAGTGACGGTAGTGTGTCAATTACCGATGAAAATATTTTAGATACCAAGCTCAGCGGCGGATCTCTGTCGGCTATCAGTGCTGCTTATGCCACCGCCACGGGCACAACTGCAGAAGAGATATCTATCTCAGGCGGAAAATTTATCGATAAAGAAAATGTTCCAGCACCTGAAGAAAATATACCAGGACAGGTGATAGACAGTGTGTCTATCAAAGTATATAACAACAAGATATCTGGAGCAGCTGTATTGCAATCAAAGATTACAATTGCCAACGGTCAAGACACGGTATTTGCTGTGGGACAAACAGTGTTAGAAAACTCTTCGATATTTGTTTATGTAGATAATACTGCAAAAATTCTTGGACAACACTATACCATAGATTTCACGGCTGCAAATGTAGATTTTATCTCAGCACCAGCAGACGGTGAATTGGTTGAAATTTTAAGCATAGGGATTGGTGGTGTTGGTATACTGGATTATCAAAGTTATGTAGCCGACGGTACAACCGGATTGTTTCTTACCAATGCAGGGTATGATGTTACCAGTGCTGTGTTTGTTACGCTCAATGGATCCCAAGTTGATGTTGGATTTCGCAACAGTACTGATATCATAGATGCTGTAGGAAAAACGCTGGTCGAATTTGCAGTTATTCCTCAACTAGGTGATGTAATTAAACTAGTGTGTCTATCAGCATCATCGGATGTAGATTCGTCAGGAGTGTCCCTGGTTCAGGCAAACACACAGACCTTTTATTATGAAGGCAGCACACGCAGTTTTGATCTCAATGGATTTAGTGAACTCGCAAGAGGATCATCTCTTGGTTCAACAATAGTCGAAGTGAATGGACAAGTACTTAAAGGCCCAGACACTAACTATGTGCTATATGACGGCACAAATAATCAGTTTACCCTTGGCCTAGACCCATTTGTATCTGGAGGCAGTATATTGCCCTCTGACATCAAAGTGTACATCAATAATATTCTCAGCACATTTGTCATAGATTACACATTCAACGGTCCCGACAAGGTGTTGATAGTCAAGCCAGAAAGATTAGTATTAGGCGATAAAATAAAAATTGAAAACAGTTTGAATGCACAGTATTCTATACAAGGAAATAATATAATAATTGACAGTGAATTTGATTTTGGGTTTCCTGGTGATTCCACATTGTCTGATTCAACATATCCTCCTGTGGTTGTCACATGGTTTGGTGAATACCCTTCTATGAATATTATCCAGGATGAAACTGCTGGCGGCAAAGTAAATTATCAACTCGCTCAGAATCCTGTTTCGGCAAGTTATGTATGGGTATATGTAAATGGTACTAGACTTCGTCAGGAACAAGATTATTTTGTAAATTTACCAAGAGCAGTAGTATACCTCAATGTCATGACCACAATCGAGGATAATGTTAAAATTATAATTTTTGGTAATGATATTTTTAAATTGCCTTCGGCTTATGAAATACACAAAGACATGTTAAATGTATTCCACTTTAACAGATTTTCAAAAGCATCATGCAGACTTACCAAAGCATTGAGATATTTTGATACCACTATAGAAGTGTCAGATGCAAGTGTACTAGGTCAGCCAATTGTATCTAGAAATTTACCAGGAATTGTGTTCATCGAGGGCGAGCGAATTGAATACATGACTAAGACAGGAAATGTGCTTGGTCAGTTGCGCAGAGGTGTGCAAGGAACAAGCATAGCGGAAAATTATGCGATCGACACAGTGTTGGCTGAAGTTGGGTACGGTGAAGTTATTCCATATAATGAAAATCAGCAGCGGATTGATTTTACCAGTGATGGTAGCACATTACTGATCGGATCATTAGATTTCATTCCCTTAAAAGGTACAAGAATCGGTAATTGGTACAGAAATACTATCCCTTCTACACACGGGCCCTGTGATCAGATAGAAGTATTTGCAGGTGGCCGTAGATTAAAAAAAGATCCTCAGGATATCTATCTAGAAATCAATGGAGCAGCAAGTCCCGAGGCAGATCAAACTCAAGAGGCGGAATTTAGTGTTGACGGTATTTCACAACAAATTAGATTAACCACTGCTTTACCTGCCGGAACCAGAGTAACTGTGATTAGACGACTAGGACAAACTTGGCATGCCAGGGGTGATGCAACAGCAGCAGATGGTGTAAGTTTAATAGATACTACAACTCCTATAGCTAAATTCATTGTGGAAAAGACTACCACGATACCTGAATAAATACATGATGGAACAAAAAGAGATAAAAATGCCAAATAATCAAGATCAATCAGTTCAAAATACACAATCTCGTCCTAACGAAACAGGCGGCTTTAATTTTGAAGGACACATCAAAATACATGATCCTGAAACAAAAGAAATTTTTGTTGATAAACGCAACGCTATACACTATGAAAATATGAGCGTAGCCATGGTAAACAGCCTCAGTAATCAAGGATATGGCACTGTATATCAGATGATTTTTGGTACAGGCGGCACCACAGTAGACCCTACAGGTCTTATAACCTACCTTACACCAAATACCATTGGTGTTAACTCTAGTCTTTATAATCAAACTTATCAAAAAGTAGTTGATCAAAACGCTATTGAAAATCAAGATCCAGTGAGAAATAAAATGGAAATTAGGCATATCAGTGGTGCAACTTACAGTGATATTGTGATCAGCTGCTTGTTAGATTATGGAGAACCATTAGAACAAGAAGCATTTGACAACAGTGTTGACATGAATGGCGAATTTGTATTTGATGAATTAGGATTAAAAAGCATTGGCCAGGATGGCACTGAAGGAAAATTACTTACACATGTGGTGTTTCATCCTGTGCAGAAAAGTCTCAACAGACTGCTTCAGATTGACTACACTATACGTGTGCAGAGTTTGACCGGATTCACTGAGATATAATCATGCCATATATTGTTAATTTTACAGACAAAGAAAATAAAAGTCCAATCACAGTATTTGATAATACTTCTAGCACAGATACCAGCTTGACATTTCCTGGAAGAAATGTCACAGGTTACGGTCGGATTATCGCAGAAAATTTCTTATCACTTTTAGAAAATTTTGCATCTACTAACCAACCGGTGAATCCAGTAGAAGGACAGTTATGGTATGACAGCACAGGCGGCACACAGACTTTAAAAATCTGGGATAACACTGCATGGAAAGCAGCGTCGGGCATACAGAAAGGTGTTAGCCAACCTGCAGTAGAAAACAGCAAAGTTGGCGAACTTTGGGTAGATACCACAAATCAACAACTGCGTATATTCACTGGCACAAGATGGATATTAGTCGGACCCGTTGAAAGCTCTGTTGGCGGTCTGAGATATGGACCGGTCATAGAAAAAATTTCCGATGCCGATAATTTAGACAGGTTTATTCTTATATTTTATATTGCTGACATCCCTGTGATCGTGTTCAGCAAAGATAGTTTTACACCAAAGACTTTGATAACAGGATTTGATATTATCAAATCCGGTATAAACATCAGTGCTCCTGCTACTTCGGGTGAAATCGCAAATTTTGTGGGAGGCTTTTTACCTGTGCTGAATGGCACAGCAAGAAATGCAGAAGCATTATCCATTTCTGGTGTAGAAGTACAAGCAGGTAAATTCCTTAGATCAGACGTAATTAATACCACGAATTTTGAAATTAAAATAAAAAACAACAACGGTATTTCAATTGGAGCCGACGAAACATTCAAGTTATCAGCTACTGCAACGTCTAGCAATATCTATAACTCATCTGCTGGTAGTTCTATTGATCTTCAGACAAACCGTAATGGTATTCCGGCAACAATCTTGAGGATCGTCGACGACAAAATTGGTATTAATCAAAGTAACCCACTAGAGGCATTGGATATACAAGGCAATGCTAAAATTACAGGATCCTTTACCACTACCAACTCTGCTGCTAGTACCAATCTGAATAATGGCAGTATCATCACACAAGGTGGTATTGCAGTCGCTAAAAATATTATTGTTGGTGATGGCGTTGATGTCACGGGTTCTCTGCAGACAAATGTCATTCTTCCAAAAACAACGAACACATATGATATAGGCACCGCCACACGACGCTATAACAACATACGTGCTAAAACAATTATAGCAGACACCATACAGGGAGTGCTTGACGGCAACATCAGTGGCAATGCCAATACTGCTACCGCGCTCAGCACAACTACCAGTTTTCAATTAGCAGGTGATGTTATTTCACCTGCTGTGCAATTTGACGGACAAGTGGGCAGTTCTACAAAAATCCTTAACGCCACTCTTACTGCAAATATTATTGCAGGAAAATCCACCCCCACACCGAATCTTGGCAAAAAAGGCGATTTTGTTTTAACATACAGACCTAGCGAAAGTACTTTGTCTAGTTCTGGTCTACTCAAACAAACCAGAGAAGTATTTCTTGGTGATTTGGCGGTACCAATAGGAGCTATGATGCCTTATGCAGGTTTAACTGCTCCTGATGGTTATTTATTTTGTGACGGATCAGAAATTGAAAGAGCAAAATTCTCAGATCTGTTTGATGTCATCGGTAACTTGTATAATGGCACTGCTGCGTTGGTAGGAGTAAACACATTTCGAGTTCCTGATCTCAGGGGTAGATTTCCACTTGGCAAGGACAACATGGATAATGCAGGTACTGTGCCGATTGTAACAGGTGGTTATGTGGATGCTGGAGGTGGCACGGCGGGGCGTGTCCCTGACGTCCAAGCAACGATACTTGGAGGATCAGCAGGACAAAGTTCTATCGCTATAGCGTTATCAAATCTACCAGAACACAGTCATACTCTGTCAACCCCCACACAGGATTATTCAGCAGTGGCATTAACCACAACACTAGATCCGTTGGCAACTTCTGGACTTGGGCCGACAGCCCCTGGACAAGCACAATATCTCAAAGACAGTGGCGGAGTAAAAAAACCCTTGGGTGTGACATTAGCAACACCAGTAGGATTGATGAATCCTTTCTTGGCATTGAATTATATTATAAGATCAGGACCACCAGCTTTTTAACAGAGTAAAATATGGCATATCAAATTAATAAAACTGACGGTACAATTGTAGCAACTGTGGCAGACGGACAGATTGACAGTCTTTCTACTGATATTACTCTCATAGGAAAAAATTACAGCGGATTTGGTGAAGCATTCAACGAAAATCTTATCAAATTGCTAGAGCATTTTTCCAGCATCACCGCACCTATACACCCTATAAAAGGTCAAATATGGTATGACTCTAGCGAATCAAAATTAAAAGTCTACAACGGAGTCACCTTCGTTCCTGTAAGTTCGGCCACGGTATCAAGCTCTCAACCAACTACATTGGCTGCAGGCGATCTTTGGTATGACAATGTTGGGGAACAATTATACTTTTTTGATGGTGCTACTGCTGTGTTACTTGCACCAGTTTACAGCAGTGTGCAAGGTCTCAGTGGACTTAGAATTGACACTATTCTAGATACACTTAACCAGACCAGAGTAATGACTAGTCTGTACAATAATGGTGTGCTGTTGGGAATTTTTTCCAAAGACAGTTTCACCCCTAAAATAGAAATTATAGGATTTACAGGCAGTATCGCACCCGGATTTAATGCAGGTTCCTTGGCAAACTTTAAAATACGTGCAACCTGTACCAACAGTGACAGTTTAGGTGGAGCACTGGCAACCACGTATGTTCGAACCGATACATCCAACAGTATTAATGGTCAGTTACAGATCACCAGTGATTTAGGTGTGGTAGTAGGTTCAGCCGGCCAAGCAAATTTATTTGTCAATTCTGGGAATGTGATATTAAGCAATTCTGCCACAGATAAGAATATTGGGTTAAGTGTGCGCAAAGGTATCACGCAGGAAACAGCTATTGAGATCAATGCATCTACAAGAACTGTGAGTTTATATTCGGGGTTCATAGACAGTACAGTGACCACAGGCGGGGATCTAGTGGTAAATGGCAATCTTACAGTTGAAGGCACGACCACAACCATAAACACCACCACGGTGTCGATAGAAGACAAAAACATCGTCATAGCTAATGTTACCACCCCTACAAACATCACAGCTGATGGTGCAGGTATCACCATCAAAGCATCTACAGATAAAACCATAGCCTATAGCAATAGCAGTAATTGGCTTGACATATCCGAGACCCTGAATTTAGCTGCTGGCCGAGCAGTGTATATTGGTGGTACCAAGGTAATAGATGGCAACAGTCTAGGATCCGCTATCACAAGTATTCCAGGAGTTAGTTCCTTCGGTACACAGACCGTAGTCAACATCGGACCGGGTACTCCCGCAGTCACTGAGATGAGACTGGAAAATCACAGAATCAGTACTATAAGCACAAATTTTGACATTGAATTAGAACCAAACGGCTCTGGAAATATAGCACTGATTGGTTCGCCTAGAATTACCGGCATGCAAGATCCTGTATCTGCTCAAGACGCTGCTACTAAAGAGTATGCAGATAACAGAGTGGAATCAAGACCTTTGATTTTCGCCATTGATTTGTCTGATGGTAAATCTAATACCTATATTATTGCAAATATATTAAATAATCTTGCTCCTGTGATCGAGTATAGAGCAGGTACATATGCTAGGATCTTGTGTAACTTAATCAGCAACAATTCGCAGTCTTTGGATATTAACTCTTTGCCACCGGCATTTTCCACAGCGGCATTTCTAACCAATCTTGGCGGAGCCAGTAGTCTAGCAATCACCAACATCAGTTTCCCTACAGCAACTATAACTTCGGCAAGTATATCGGTAACAAGAATTATCAAAGAATTTCAAATAATTGGAGGAGTGTGGACATGGCAGTCAGATCTATCACTACCTCCATAATGAACTAGGAGCGGCATAAATGGCCTATGTAATTAACAAGTTCAATGGTGAACAACTGGTGGTGCTGTCGGACGGTACCCTGGATACCACCACCAGTCTTGGATTGGTTGGTAGAAACTATGTGGGCTACGGAGAAACTCAGAATGAAAATTTTGTGTTTCTCCTGGAAAATTTTGCCAACGATTCACCGCCATCAAGACCATTAGTTGGTCAGATATGGTTCAGCACCACAGACAACACAGCGTACAGCTATGATGGCGCACAATGGAACCCCATAGGGTCTGCCAGTGTAAGTCCAACAACTCCCGCGAACACCAACGCCGGTGCTCTATGGTTTAAGACTCCTATCAATCAACTGTTTGCATATACCGGCACAGAGTGGAGATTGATAGGGCCAGAATCTGTTACTGGGTTTGGGTCTACCAAAGCAAGATCAGGAACTCTAGATGACAGCACTGGTAATCCTCGTCCTGTGATATTCTTAGAAACCAATGACGTGATATTTGCTATCTGCACTGCGGCAGCTTTTACTATCAACATAAACAATCCAGTTGCAGGTTTCAGCAACAGCCTGTTCATCGGAATCAATCTCTCCAGCACGGCCAAGATCAATGGCAGTGTTACCGGCAATGCCGCCACAGCTGATCAGTTATCAACAGCTAGATTAATCAACGGAGTACCATTTACAGCTGCGTCAGATATCACAGTCACAGCAAACACAACCAATCTATTGAAAAAAGGTGATTACATTCTAGGATCAGATTTCAACGGTGCGGTAGAAAGAACATGGAATGTGGATGCATCGTCCGCCAATCTCATAGGCAAGATAGTTGCCAGAAACTCTCAAGGTGGATTTTCAGCAGGTACAATAACAGCAGATTTTGTCGGTGATCTTACTGGCAATGTAACGGCAACCAGCGGAATCAGTACTTTCAATACTGTGCAGGCCACGCAATTTATTGGCGCACAGTTGTCTGGAAATTCAGCCTCAGCCACAAGATTAGCCACCACTAGAACTATAAATGATGTGGGATTCGATGGATCTACCAACATCACAGTCACAGCCAGTGCCGGGACATTGACCGGTAATAGTCTTAATAACTCCGTGACATTGAGTTCGCTAACACAAGTGGGCACGTTGGATTCACTGACAGTGAATGACAGCGGTATATTTGTAGGCAGCGGAAGTCAGTTAAGATTGTCAGTAGACTCAAGTATCCCTACAATTAGATCAATCACAGGAAGATTAAATTTTGACATGGGGCCAACTGGACCAGACATAAATTTTGTAGACTCTGCAACATCGTTGAGTTTGGGCGGCCCGGAATCGCCTGCGTTGATTGGTGGTAACACCACTAATCTTGGAATTCCAGGATACAAATTTGCTGATATTTATGCAGACAATTTTTTCGGTAACGCTGATTCATCCACGTTGTCTCTACGTGCGACTAATCTAGCAGGCGGCGGCCTCGGTGCTATACCCGTACAGACTAGTACAAGTAACACGGGCTTCTTGGGGCTAGGTGCAGACAACTATGTTCTACGAGCTAGACCAGGCGGTCCAGCATGGGAACCACTGACCTTAGAGCAGCTGAACAAAGGCAGCTTTATCAACATGGTCAACAGCACTACCAGTGGTAGTGTGAATTTATTTAATTCTTCCGTGCCTGTGACAATATCTGTAGATGCTGCTTCGACTAACACAGCCAGCAAAGTGGTAGCACGTGATGCCAGCGGTAATTTTTCAGCAGGTACTATCACCGCTGCTTTGTTAGGAAATGTTACTGGATCACTGATCGGTAATGCTAGTACAGCTACTCAATTACAGACTTCAAGGTCGATAAACGGAGTTCAGTTTAACGGCACCCAAGATATTACCATTTCGGCCAATGACAATAGCAAGGTGGCATTGGCAGGAGGCACAATGACTGGATATTTGACTCTTGTCGGAGCTCCTGTAAATGCCAATCACGCAGCGACTAAAACATATGTTGATACTAGATTTTCTGAACTAACATTTATCAGTGGCCAACAATCCAGCACCTCAGGATTTACTAATCAAGTTGGCAGTTTTAATGATGGAGCCAATCACTTTGATGTTTTTCCGCCAGCGGGAAAAAGCATGGCTAATCTTGTAGGATTTATTCCTTCTATTCATGTGATTCATTTTGCAGGTGGAGTCGACGGCAATGATTCGATAAGGTGCACTTATTCTCTTCTCAGCGATAGGATCAGGGTATATGTGCAGAACACAGAACAAAGAAGCACCCCGGCAGCAAACTATTTGGCAATTTGGAGATAATCATGCATTATGTCTGTATAGAAAATAACACCGTAGTAGCGATATTAAATTATCTACCTAGTATCCCCAGCACCGTGCGCCTGCAGGAAATCACAGATGCTCAGGCTGCTCAACTCAGAGCACAAACACATTATTTTGATGTTGCTGATAACACTGTCAAACCAGTAGCAGAGAATGTTGCAGCACGACAGACAACGGAATTAGCCAATGCACAAGAACGCGAATTTTTAAACAACACAGATTGGAAGATTCTTAGACATATAAGGCAGAAAGCACTGAATATTTCCACAAGTTTATCAGATGCAGAGTACATACAACTTGAGCAGCAGCGTGAAGCCGCAGCAGCTCGGGTAGTATCACAGCAATAAATACAAGATATTAGGGGTCCACAGCATGGCATACGAAGTCAACAAATTTAATGGGGTATTTATAACGTCTGTAGCTGACGGTACAATAGACACCACCACTGATCTTAGATTGGTGGGAAAAAATTACGCAGGATACGGTGAAGTGCAGAATGAGAATTTTGTGCATCTATTGGAAAATTTTGCAAATATCACAGCACCACCAAAAGCCATTACCGGACAAATTTGGTTTGACACAGCTGCAAAAAAACTCAAGTTCTATGATGGGGCCAAGTTCAAAACAGCAGGTGGAGCAGAAGCCAGTGCGTCAGCGCCCAGCGGATTATCAGTGGGAGATTTTTGGTGGGACACAGCTGCCAAACAATTATATACATATACCGGTTCTGAGTTCACTTTAATTGGTCCTATCGCCAGCCCAGATCTAGGCACATCAATTATCAGCCCTGCAGTGGTATTTGGAACACTGGCCACTGCAGAAGGTCCTCACACCATACTCAAAGTCATAGCAGATAGTAAAACCATAGCTGTGATCAGCAAGACTGCATTCACTCTCGACGCTTCTAAAAATACCATTGACGATTTCACAGTGATCAAGAAAGGTATAACTTTAGTTAAATCACAGACTGGTGTATCTTCAGATGATTTTGTCTTTTGGGGCACCGCAGCTAATGCTAGTAAATTAGGTGGATTCACAGCCGATCAATATATTAAAACGGGAGAAAGCGCATTCATCTCAGAAGTTAGTTTCGGTGATCCTGGATTTCAAGTTGGTGATGGCAATGACCTTAGAATACGAGTCGAAGACGGCAGCGATGTGATTGTTGAAAATCGGCTAGGCAATGATATAACATTTAGAATCACAGTAACAGATGTCACCGACGAAAGAGACATTGCCGTGGTGAAATCCACAGGAGTAGAACCTGGTATTACCAACGCCTATGCATTGGGGTCAACTACAAAACTGTGGAGCAATGTGTACGCCACTACATTCAACGGCTCGTTGGTTGGCGCAGTCACTGGTAATACCACAGGCAGTCACAAAGGCAATGTGCTGGCCAATGACAACACGGCATTGATAGATGCGGCAACAAAACAGATAGGATTTGCTGGTGCTAATATTGTTGGTACCCTTACTGGATCAGTCACAGGGTCTGCTTCAACAGCAGTAAATGCCAGTCAATTAAACAATTTAGAACCCAGTGCTACTGTGCCAGGGTCAGCGATTTCAACAATAGCTGTGAGAAACTCCAGTGGTAATTTGGTTGCAAATCAATTTGTTGGTATTGCAGACAACGCTGATAGAACTTTCATTGACAGAACCAACGCAAGAGTTGATCCTACATGGAATGACAGCACCGCTAGCACCCAGTATAGAACCGCTAGACTCACTGCAACTGCATACAGTATCGCAGCAAGAGATGTCAGTGGTAATATCACAGCAAATATTTTCAATGGCACAGCCACAGCTGCTCGTTATGCTGATTTAGCAGAAAAATATCTAGCAGATCGAGATTATGCAGCAGGCACAGTGGTTATAATAGGCGGAGACAAAGAAGTCACAGCCAGTGATGTCAACACTCGCGCCATCGGAGTAGTCAGTGCAGATCCTGCTTTTATGATGAACAAAGATCTTGAGGGTGGGATATATATTGCTCTCAAAGGCAGGGTGCCGTGCAAGACCTACGGTTCGGTACAGAAAGGCGATAGATTGATTGCTGGACCAGGCGGTACAGCAATGGCAGCTCACGGCAACTACGCTAATGTGTTTGCAATTGCCTTGGAATCAGCTGGCACACAGTCTGATAACACAATTGAAGTATTGGTGCTGTAATGACTAGCGGAACATCAGTATTTGCTTCACAGTATGTGACTATACAGGACAAAGCGGAGTCTTTGTTAGGCACTGGATCTGCTACTAGGGGATATGGCCAGACAGTGCAATCTGCAGATGTTTTCATCGGCAACTCAATTACCAAAGCACAATGGGATCTGTTGAGATTTGACGTTATCAACATAAAACTGCATCAGGATGGAGTAATTCCTCCGGTGGTCCAAGTTGCTGTCGGCGATCCAATTGGATTTGGGCCGGGTTCGCCAAACACAAATTACGATATATTGTTAGAACAGGCCATTGCAAATAGATTCACAGTCGCTGACAACCAATCCGTAGTCACTGCCAAGGCCACACAGACATATAACACTCCCTGGTCAACACAAGCACAGACCACTCTAACGTGTAACTTCGCAAACGCTACTGTAGCCAGACATTTTTTCAACAGCGGAGGAAAAATCAGAATCACACCTCTGTTCACAGCTGGCGCAGCAACTTCACAGGTCAACGCCTGGGTGAATTTTTTAGCCAGTGTTGGCACACGCAGCTTTGGAGCCGGCACGGATCCCATCATCAATTATTATACATTGACTAATGTATACCAGATATTCTATCAAGATTCACTTAGTAGTCCTTATTCTGCGAACAATTATAGACTAGAAGCCAAAACCGATGTTGCTGATAATTCCACTGGCACAGCTACCCAAGTGCAGATACGTATCACTCTGTCTGATTCATATGTTGATCCATTTCCTGCAACCGCACCGGGAGATTCTGTCGAAGGCACGTTAACTGTTAATGTGGCCGAAATCAAAGCCTCGGGACTGTTACAGCCATCGGGTAGTTTTACAGTCACAGGACCATCGTATTCACTTTCAATCATCGTAGCGTCATAATCTCTTAAATATTCTCATGCCAGCTGTTAATAGTATAATAGTCCAAGCAGACTACAATTCAATCAGAAACAAAGTTATTGCTGTGTTAGGCAACGGCAGTGGAAATTCTGGCTATGGTCAACAGGCCAGAATAGTATCTACGGCTGTGGCAGAAGGCACCAAAGTCACTATCAATGAGTGGGCAAATCTACGATTTGACATCATCAACGCCTACAAGCACATCAACGGATCTAATCCGACCACAGCTGTGGTATCCGAAAATCAAACAATACGCTACACTACAAGTATTACACCAGATACCGGCACACTGGATGTACCTCAACGACAGTATGATCATTGGGCAGACATAATAACTGGTGCCAGATTCACAGTGGCTGGTAGTGAGTCAGCTACCACCGCGGTGACCACATCAAGTAAAACCACAGCATGGGTTAGTCAATGCCAATGTGTTATACAGCTGTATTGGGGTAACGCCAATGATGCTAGATATTGGTTCAACAGTGGTGGTAAAATTAGGATCAGTGCTAGTCGAACCGGCGGAGCAGGAACTGCTCAAAACACCAGTTGGACAACTATTCTCAGTGCCGCAGGCACACAGAACTTTGGGGGTGATGTACCTAACACAGGCACCACCCCCAACGATGGAACCAATTGGTATAGAACCACCAGCACTTTTCAAACATTTTACACAGCCACAGCCAGCAGTCCTTATGGATCTAACAACTATCGCCTACAAGCCAGATGCGTTGATGTGCCTTCAAATAGCGGAGGCACAGCCGCCAGCGGTGAAATACGAGTATTGTTCACAGATGGATATACCGACTCGGGAGCAGGATTTAGTCCCAATCCAGCCCCGGGTGATGACATAGATGGCACCCTCACAGTGAGTGTTTCTACACTGTTTGCCACAGGTATCATGGTTCCTAGCAGCGCAGCATTCGCAGTAACTCAACCTACAATTGCAATCAGCGCCGTCACTGGCTCGTAATTTATTTCATACCACATAGTTCTCTATAAATAAACTACGCAGTTTATCAAGGAGAACTCATGAACGAACAGTTGAAAGCGGTATTGGATTTTGCCAATTATCAGCAGACTTTTTCAATCCACAAAAAAATTCTCAAAGAACGCACAGCTGCCAAACTGATGTATGGTTTCTCTGGCGGCCTGTTTGCTATTGATAGAAACCTGTTGACATTTGTTGAAATGTTGTGTGCCAAAGGCAGAGTTTCTGGAATAGTGCTGTTAGACAGCAACGAAAATCCCATATTGATAGAAAATCTAGAAGTGTTTCGTGATGAAATCTTCAGCAGATATTTTGAAGTCACCAATGAATATTTTCAAGAATTTGACAAGATCAAGAAATCTAGATCTGTAGAAAAACTTATTTCACAATGACCAATGGAATTTTAATTTTCGCACACAACAATCGTGAGGTAGACTACGGATTGTTAGCAGTGATCAGTGGCGGGCTTGCAAAAAAGCACCTCCGAGTACCAGTGTCATTGGTCACCGATCACAGCACCAAGGAATGGTTGCTCAAATCACACACATGGCAGCAGGTTGAAACAGTATTCGAGCATGTTATAATTGTAGATAAACCTGTTACCGATAATCAACGTGGATTACACGACGGAGTGATCAATAAAAAAATACCATTTTGTAATACCAATAGACACTCGGTATGGGATCTTACACCCTATGATAGAACACTGCTGATAGATAGTGATTTTTTAATATTCAGTGATAATCTAGACAAATATTGGAACGTAGATGCTGACGTAATGATAGGTGATTCGATCAACGATATCTACAGCAACGATAGATTAGGATATCTTGATAGATATGTCTGTGAAACCAGTTGTAAAATGTATTGGGCAACCACGGTGATGTTCACGAAAAACCCACAATCGAAATTGTTTTTTGACACTGTGAATCTTATCAAAGAAAATTACAAGCATTATGCTGATGTCTTTAGATTCGATCACAGACAGTATAGAAATGACATAGCGTTTAGTGTTGCTAAACACATGCTAGATGGATTTGAGAACATGCACACACCAACACTGCCGCCTGTGTTATCAGTGATGGACAAAGATATACTCACAGCGGTCGACAAGGACAAATTAACATTCTTGATTGATCATCGATTGGATGCTACATATTGTGCAGCATCTGTGACTGGGGTCGACATACATGTGATGAATAAACAAAGTATATTGAGACACCAGCAACAGTTAATGGAGTTGATATGAATTTTGGGTATCTGCTGTTTGTGGCACACAATGATGACATTGATTATCTCAAGTGCGCCTATGCTCTAGCTCTGAGCATAAAAACCACACAAAAACCAGGTTATGACAGGGTAGCATTGGTAATTGACAACAAAGAATCACTTGAGAAATTAACAAGTCCGTGGGTGTTTGACACAGTGATTGAATGGGACCAAGAGAAATATTGGGATGGTAGATCATGGATGGACCAACTGTCTCCGTTTGATCACACAGTGTGCCTTGATGCCGACATGTTATTCCTGAGAGATTACAGTCATTGGATTGATTATTTTATTGCCAACAGCGAATTACATGTGGCCAATCAGGTCTACACCTATAGGGGTGAATTAATCACAAATCGCACATATAGAAAAACTTTTGACAGAAATTACCTACCGGATTTATACTCTATGTGGACTTTTTTCTCTAAAGGATCTGTGCTATGCCAAGAATTTTTTGAACTGGGTCGACAGATTTTAAAAAATCCCAGTGAATTCACCAATCAGTTTTTAAATGAACATAGACCCAAGGTGATTGGCACAGATGAAGCATTTGCACTGTCTGCTAAAATACTAGACATCACTGACGATATTGCATACGATTTACCCTTTCCTCGAGTAGTGCATATGAAACCAATGCTGCAAAACTGGCCTTGGCCTGCTGACACCTGGAGCGACCATGTGGGATTTTATCTCAATGCAGATGCTAGATTAAAGATAGGAAATTTTCAACAGAATGATATTGTGCATTACGTAGAGAAAAATTTAATCACAGAAGAGTGCATACATATCTTGGAGACCAAAGCATGGAAACTATAGAAGATTTTGACAAATGGCTGAGAGAACACAAGCCACCAATCACACAGTATGTGGCGGTGTTTGATCCAGACACAGGTCAAGTGATCAGCGTAGGACCAGATCATGCTTTTGCAGATCAAAAACATATAGTGCAGATATCACAAGAAATGGCTGAATCCATAATCACAGCTGAAATACAGATACACAACTGTCTAATAAATGTAGAGTCGGGACAGTTAGAGATAGCTGAAAAAAAGACACTAAAGAAATTAGATGATGTGTTGCACAGGATTTCTGATATCAAATATTCGGAAGAATCTAAATCGGACATGCATCTAACATACAATTCAAAAAGCAAATATTTGAAAATTCAATTATCTACAGAATACGGTGGAACTAAAAAACACAAAGGCAGCATCGGAACAAGAAGATTTATTTGGGACGGCTCCACCGATATGGATTTTTTAATCACCGATTACAACGATCCCAACTTGATTTTTCAGATGTTTTCTGTTAAAATAAATGAACTAGTAGGTCATAATGTAACAATTAAAAACATAGAATATGATAAGTTTAGTGTGTATACAAGACGCCTATTTAAAAATTATGTGATTGAATATAAATGAAAATAATTGAGTTTGATGTAGTTTTTTTAAGTTACGACGAGCCTAACGCTGATATGCATTATGCAGACTTGTGTAATAAAGTTCCTTGGGCGAAACGTATCCACGGAGTTAAAGGATCTGACCACGCCCATAAAGCCGCTGCAGAGGTCAGCGAAACAGATTGGTTTATCACTGTTGATGCAGACAACATTGTAGATCCTAGATTTTTTAACATCGACCTCGACATGAGTGATCCCAAGATACAGGTCTATGGATGGTGTGGCCGTAACGCAATCAACGGTCTTCGATATGGCAATGGTGGATTAAAAATCTGGCGCAAGGACTTTGTTCTTAACATGAAGACACATGAAAATTCCAACAGTGATCGTGGCCAGGTAGATTTTTGTTGGGAGGATGGATATAGAAATTTTCCATTGACGTTTAGTGAAAGCGTTATTACAGGTTCACCATTCCAAGCATGGAGAGCAGGATTTCGTGAGGGTGTTAAAATGACATTACTTGACGGTGTCAAAGTTCCTCCTATGGAAATCAAAGAGCGTATATGGTGGCACAATATTCACAGACTACGCATGTGGTCAACAGTTGGTGCCCATGAAGAAAACGGAATCTATGCGGTCTACGGTGCTAGATTAGGAACATGGATGGCCAACTGCACACAGTGGAATTATGTTGATGTTCGAGATTTTGAAATCCTTAGAGACATCTATTTTCAATATGGTAAACCATATGAAGATGTGAACAGCGACGGTCTCATAGATGAGATTAAAAATTTAGGCGAAAAAATAAAAATGGGTCTAGGATTAGATTGGCCGTTTCTCGATGCACAGCAAAGCAAATTTACTTTAGATTTGTATCATGAAACAATGAATTTAAACGACACCTATTTTAAAATGCCGGTGCCTGCAAATGTATGACATTTTTTATGTTTCGAAAAATAATGGAAACAACGAAGACTGGACAACAATAAAGTCTAAGTATCCTCTTGCTCAACAACTCACAAACATACAATCATACAAAGAAATACAATCTAAATCTTTTACAAAAATGTTTTGGGTTATCTGGGACGATGTAGAGTTAACGTCATTTAATTTGCTAGACTACACAGTTACCAAGTGGGACGACATGTATGTTCATGTGTTTAGAAACAGCGAACATTATGATGGCATTTGTCTATTTCCTAAAGCATTAACTATTTCTCAACGAGAATTTCATCATAGATTTTTTACGGCTAAAAAAGAAATAGACATCGTTGCTAGTAAACCAAAACAATATACCAAATACCACCCTTCAACGTTTAAAGAATACCAAGAAATCACAGATGAAATGTTTTGGGTAGTATGGCCTGAGGTTACTGTTATTGATTATACAGTCTTTGATTTATATTTTAGTCACCATAACAGTTACGATCGCAGAGAAAATCACGTATTTAAAAACTTGTGCAACGATAACACGTCATACCTCAGTGGTGTAATTCTTTGTAGCAAATATAAATCTTTGTCGGAGCGTGAATTTAACAAACAATATGCTGTTGATAAAAAAGAACATGATGCCGTTGTTAGCAAGTATCAGTATCCTGTTCATACAATCAATTCGCACACTGAATATTTAGATATTGTTAACACTGAAAAACAACAAATGTTTTGGTGCCAATGGCCAAACACAGAAATCTTGGATAATACAATTTTTGATCTATACTTTGATCCCAATGATGGATCCTTGGATTATGATCGATCTGAAAATCACGTGTTTAAAAATTTATGCAATGATACAGAATCCTACCAAAGCGGTCTTACATTATTTTCTAAATCCAAAGTTATATCTAAAAAAGAGTTTGATAGAAAATACTTAATAGATAAAAAAGAACACAATCTTATAGTTAGTAGATATAGATACAGTCGTTATGATATTACATCCTATGATGATTACAAGAATATTTTAGAAACAGAAACGCAGCCAATGTTTTGGGGTATATGGCCTGAAATTGATATTATTGATGACACTGTTTTTGATCTATATTTTGATCCCAACGATGGCAAGTATGATCATGATAGAAAAGAAAATCACGTGTTTAAAAATCTATGCAATGATAAAGAAACATATTTGTGTGGGCTAGTTTTATTCTCAAAAGAAAAAGTTATTTCGCAAAAAGAATTTAACCGTAGATATTTAATAGACAAAAAAGAACACGCAGTAGTTGTTAGTCGTTATAGATATAATAGATATGTTCTTTCATCATATGACGGGTATTTAGATATCTTAAAGAAAGAATCACAACCTTTATTCTGGGGTGTATGGCCTGAAATTAATATTACAGACGAATCTGTGTTTGATCTATACTTCGAACCCAACGATGGTAAGTATGATCATGATCGCGCAGAAAATCACTCATTTAAACATTTGTTTAACGGCAACGAAATTTATACTAACGGGCTAGTATTATTATCTAAAAACAAAATCATTAGTCAACGAGAATTTAAACATAGATTTTTGATAGAAAAGAAAGAACACAATCAGCTAGTATCGGAACATAGATTATATGATGTTGTTTTTATATCTTACAACGAACCCAACGCCGACGAAAACTATAAGAAATTAACAGGCATATGTACGAGGGCTAAACGAATTCATGGTGTAAAAGGAATTCACAATGCACATATTAAAGCAGCAAGCATATGTAATACTGATATGATATGGATCGTCGACGGCGATGCAATAATCGAAGATAATTTTAGTTTCAATACAGTGATGTCAAGTTATGACATCGATTGTGTTCATGTTTGGAAAAGTATTAATCCTATTAATAATTTAGAATACGGTAATGGTGGTGTTAAATTATTACCAAGACAACTAACATTAGATATGAATATTAATACTTCGGATATGACAACTAGTATATCTAAAAAGTTTAAAGCCATGGATACTGTATCCAATACTAACTCTTTTAACACTGACGAATTTGCTACATGGAGATCAGCCTTTAGAGAATGTTGCAAACTATCTAGTCGAAGTATTGAAAGGCAGTACGAAGAAGAAACTAAACTACGGTTAGATACATGGTGCTCTGTTGGAGCTGAAAAACCTTTTGGTACATATGCAATCGAAGGAGCTCAAGCAGGCAGACAGTACGGCGAAACTAACAAAAATAATTCAGAAGCTCTTAATAAAATTAATGACTTTGATTGGTTACAGGAACAGTTTAGTGGAATATAATCGTAATATAAAAGGTAATGAACTTAAAGAGATTAATGGTAGGTATGAATCTCGTTATCTTGCCGACGCAGAATATGTATACAAAGAACTGAATAAAGTTAGCCCTAGCTTTTGTCTTGCTAAGTGGTATAATGTTAGTATACATATTCCTACAGGTAAGACACACAGTTGTTATCATCCTAGAGCACATCACATACCATTAGAAGAAGTAGTGATCGATGTAAGTGCATTACACAACACCAAGTATAAAAAAGATCAACGTAGACAAATGATTGAGGGAACTCGTCCTACAGAATGTAACTTTTGTTGGCAAATTGAAGACAGCGGCACCCAGCTAAGTGATCGTGCTTATCGTAGCAAAGATGTATACGAGCCCGGTCTTATTGAAGAAGCATTAACTGTTGAGAACCCTAATCCACGCTATGTGGAAGTAAACTTCAACCAAGCATGTAATTTTAAGTGCTCGTATTGTAGTCCGCATCTTAGCACAGCATGGCACAATGATATTCAAACCAACGGAGCCTTCATTTTAAAAGATAGATGGCATAATGATATTAAATGGATGGACAGTCTCAACATTGACAATGGGCCATCCAATCCATACTTGCTGGCATTTTGGGAATGGTTACCACAGATATATCCAACACTACATACATTCCGTATGACTGGTGGTGAACCTTTGATGGATAAAAACACCTTTAAAATGTTTGATTATGTACTCGAGCACCCTAAAGAGGACTTACACCTATCTATAACGTCAAATTGCTGTCCTCCCGGAAATCAGTGGAACAAGTTCATGATATCATTGAAGAAAATCACTGAAAAAAATGCAATTGACCACTTTATGTTGTTTTGCAGTTTAGACTCGTGGGGAAAACAAGCCGAATATATACGCAATGGCATGGATTTTAACATGCTATACACCAACGTAACTGACTATCTCCAAAACAGTGATAAACATAGTTTGACATTTATTATTACTTTTAATGCGTTGTCGTACACAAGATTTTATGAATACATGGAAAATATATTAAAATTACGTAAACAATTTAACAGCGGTCGTCAGTTGATTTGGTTTGATGTACCACAGCTAATTGATCCAGATTTTTTAAATCCTAAATTACTGCCTGTGTTAGTTTCTGAGTTAGAACGCACAATCGAGTTTATGAAATATAATCCAGAAACCAAATGGAATGAGTTTAAAGGATTCAGCGATTTTGAAATCAGCAAAGTTCAGAGATTGATCGATTGGATTAAATCGGATACTGGATTTAACAGTGAATTAGCTAAAGAGAATTTTTATTTATTTTTTAGCCAGCAAGACAAACGTCAAGGCACAAATTTTTTAAATACATTTCCAGAGTTAGAAACTTTCTGGAAAGAATGCGAGGCAAAATGCAAGAAAATAGAGTAACGTTTATTAAAAACGTAAGAGATAGATTAAACACTGTTGGTCCGGGATTCTGTGCAATGAAGTGGTTGCATCAAACCCTATATCTACACACTGGCGATAACCATAGTTGTTATCATCCTCGTCCACATCACATTGGATTAGATGAAATTGCTGTTGATCCCAGTGCGTTACACAATACCAAATGGAAAAAAGAACAGCGTAAGACCATGTTAGAAGGTGGCCGTCCTGATGAATGTCAATACTGTTGGAACATTGAAGACTTGCCAGGCGAACATATCAGTGATAGAATGATCCATAGTTCAAGTGATTTTAGTGAACCGTTAATTGAAAAACTTGCAGAGTTACCTTGGGACGCCCCGGTTAATCCTAGATATCTAGAAGTTAGTTTTGGAAATGCTTGTAATTATAGATGCGGCTATTGTTGTCCACAAGCAAGTACCATGTGGACTGAAGAAATTAAAAAGCATGGTAACTATGACTTGACCTATAATCAGTATGGCATTGAGTTTATGACCAACGGCACATATTATGGTCCTAAAGATGAAAATCCCTACATCGAAGCATTTTGGAAATGGTGGCCTAGTTTAAAAAATGATTTACACACATTGCGGATCACAGGCGGAGAACCTTTAATGAATCCAGGCGCCATGCAGTTTTTTGATTTGTTAGAAACAGAACCAAGCCCTCATTTGGAAATTACACTTAACAGTAATTTAGGTGTCACATTTGATCGTGTTGACAGACTTATTAAAAGAGTAACTAGCCTTGTAAAACAAAAGAAGATCCGTAAGTTTAGTTTCTTTACCAGCATTGATAGTTGGGGCGAACAAGCAGAGTACATGCGTACCGGACTTAAATGTGATCACTGGGAACGCAACATGATAGAAGTAATTAAATCAGGTGCTACTGTGAATTTAATGTGTACGTATAATGTTCTTTGTGTAACTAACTTTCAAAAATTGTTACACAAGGTCATAGAATGGCGTGAGAAGTTTGGATTTGAAAGTGTATCGTTTGATACTCCTTACTTGAAAGAACCACCACACTGGATGATTAACATTCTCACAGATGATTTTATTGCACATCAAGAAAGCCAATTAAAATTTATTGAAGATAATAAAAAATGGTTTACAGATGTTGAATATGAAAAAATGCTTCGGGTGACAGATTATATGAAAGAACATCCTGTAAGCGAGGAAAAGATTCGTGCAGGACGCAGAGATTTTTACAGTTTCTTTACCGAAAATGACAAGCGGTTAAATACTAGCCTGTTAAACACATTCCCTGAATACACAGAATTTTACAAACTATGTAAGACGACATTTGAAAATTATGGAAAATAAAAGATTTTTTGCATATGGTTGCAGTTATACTACCTATGCTTGGCCTACATGGGCTGACCTGTTGGGGAGGCAATATTTAGAATATTTTAATTACGGACAACCCGGAGCAGGTAATCAGTTTATCTTTAACGCAGTAATGGAGTCAGATGAGCGTCATAAAATTACCAAAGACGATTTGGTAATCGTGCAGTGGTCCGGCCCCAGTCGCGAAGATAGGTATAAAGACAATAAATGGTTAACACAAGGCGGAGTGGCTAATTATTATACAGGCCCTGAAATGACAAAATTTTTTGATTTTAGAGGGTTTGTTATTAGAGATTTAGCATTAATTAAAGCAACCAAGTGTTTTTTAGATAATGCCGGATGCGATTATAGATTTATTTCGATGGTACCATTTGATTCTAATAATGAATATCAAGATATTTCAAATGCCGACGTTGCAGATGTGTGTGAACATTACATGAATATTATTAAGTTGATAAAAACGAGTTACATCGAAGTGTTAGGAGATTATGGCCAAATTAGACCTCGAACATTACACGGAATTAACATAACTGATAATCACCCGCTGCCATCAGAGCACTATAAATATTTACAGACCGTACTCCCGGAATTTTTAGTCGACAGTCAATTAGCTGATGCATTTGATAAAATATTAACACAAGTATGGGATACACATAACTGCGGATGGAATTACGATTGGCCAGAAGTTAACAGAAGAATCGTAACAGATAGATTGTGATGAATAATAAAAGATTCTTTGCCTATGGTTGCAGTTTTACCAGCTACGCATGGCCAACCTGGGCCGATATATTGGGTAGACAATACGATCAGTATTACAATTATGGCCAACCTGGTGCCGGTAATATGTATATTTTTAACTCGATAATAGAGTCAGAAAATCGTCATAAATTTACTAAAGACGATATTATCATTATACAATGGACTTGTTCTTCAAGAGAGGATAGATATAAAAATGGAAAATGGGTAACTCCGGGGGGCGTTGCTAATTATTACACCTCTGAAGAACTTAAAAAGTTTTTTGACTTCAGAGGGTTTGTTATTAGAGATGTTGCTATAATATCAGCTATGAAAGGGTTTTTAGATAATATCGGTTGTGAATATCATTTTATATCTATGGTTTCTTTTGTAACCAATAACATGTATAATGACATATTTGAAACCGACACCGAGGATATTGCAGAATTATATAAGGATCTGTTGTCTTTTATTAAACCGAGTTTTCATGACGTACTAAAAAGTAATGTAAACAACTTACCAAGAACTTTACAAAATATTAAGGCTGTTGACAGTCACCCACTTCCGACGGAACATTACAAATATATAAAAACAATATTGCCACATTTGTTAACTGAGCCCGAATCGATAGCAATTGAATTTAATAATACGTTATCGAAAATATGGTTGTCTAGCTACCAATGGGATCATGTTTGGCCGGATGTAATTAAAGGTGTAACTAACATTGAAAAAAAATTATGATAAATGAACAAAATAAAAAAACATGGTGTGTAAACGCTGACCACGCAATGAGTGGAAATAATACCGGTACAACAAAAATTTGTTGTATGTATCGAGATGAAGATTTAAAACATTCATTAGGTGCTGAACCTATTGCAATTAATTTTAATCAAAAAGCATTTTGGGAAGTGAGAGATACATTGGGTTCCGGAAAGAGACACGATAAGTGCAGTTGGTGTTTTGAAGAAGAAGATGCTGGCCGAAGAAGCAAGAGGCAAAGAGACAATGACAAATACGCAGATTGGTTACGTAACGGTAATACTCCTTTCAACGGGCTGGCAAAGGTTGAATTGAACTTAGGAAATACCTGTAATTTAAAATGTCGTACATGCGGAAGCCATTCTAGTAGCACATGGATGCAAGAAGAGTTTGATGTATACGAACACAGTAGTTTTCCAACATATAAATTATATGCCAATAATATGAAGAAGTATCATCAGCACTATGACGACGAAAGTCCGTTTTGGGATGATCTCGAAGTCAATTTAGGAACAATCAAACAATTTGATTTCTATGGTGGCGAACCGTTTATGAGTAAAAAAATGTGGCGCATACTCGAAGTTGCGGTTGAAAAAGGATACGCTAGTGATATGGAAATTCATTATGCAACAAACGGAACTCAGTGGCCGGAAGATAAAGTAGAAATCTTTAAACATTTTAGGCATGTGCATATAAGTTTTAGCACTGACGGAATTGAAGAACAATTCGAATACATGCGATTTCCAGCCAAGTGGAGCGATGCAAAGGAAAACATGCGAAAAGCAATTGAGCTAAATGATCGAACGGGAAATTTATATCTCGGTTGGTGCATAACACTTAGTACATTGAATATCACTGGACTTCCGAGATTGTTAGAAGAGCATTCTAAACATTTTAAATCTTTTGGTCCGTATCTAAATTTAGTTCACGGTCCTAAACATTATAATCTAACAGAATTACCCGAAGAAATAAAACCGTATGTTATTAATTTATTAACCAATATTCCCAAGGAGCATACTGACCAGCATATGCACGAGCACCACATACCCGGTATTATTAATTATATTAAAAACGGAAAATCCACTCCGGGGGAATGGGATAAATTTAAACAAACAACAAAAACACACGACGGATATCGACAACAAAATTTTGCTGATATTTTTCCAGAATATGCCAAGGTAATCGGATATGAATAATTTTTTTAACTTTCCAGAATTAAATCAACTGCACATTGAATTAACAAATGCATGCAATGCAGCATGCCCAATGTGTACCCGATTCCATGCTAACAGTCCACTTATTCGTCCTGATTTAGAAATAGATCAAATCACGATTGAAAAATTTAAAAAATACTTTCCACCGGAAGTTGTTAACAAATGTGAAGTAATTTTGTTTTGTGGTGTACACGGTGACCCCGGCATGGCAAAAGATCTATACGAAATTTGCGAATACATAGATGAAGTAAGTCCAACAACCGTTATTCGTATGAATACAAACGGCGGAATGCGTAAACCAGAATTCTGGGCTAAGATGGGGACTTTGTTTTCGAAAAAATCAAGAGATCACTGGTCGTGGCAAATTACATTTAGTATCGACGGACTATCAGACACCAATCACTTGTACAGAAGAAATGTAGATTGGGATAAACTTGTAGCAAATGCAAAAGCATTTATAGATGCAGGCGGTCGTGCAGAATGGGACTACCTGATTTTTAAACATAACGAACACCAAATTGACAAAGCAAAACAACTTTCTAAAGATATGGGGTTTCATGCGTTTGTTCCTAAGAAAGCGTTAGGAGTAGACAACGGTACAAGTTTAGTACGCATGAGTGCAATGACTCGTGAGGGCGAATTTGATTATTGGATCGATGCACCAGTTGATCCAAAAAATCGAAATTTAGAAAATCCACAAGGCTCAGTTCAAAATCAATTTTGGAAATTTAGTACAGACGATTACAAGCGTCTTAAAGAAAACAAACTAACACATAACAATCATCCCGAACGAGTCAGCAAAGTTTACGAAATGTTAGCAGTGGAAGACAACAGCATATTGGATAAAGCTAAAATTGATTGCAAAGCAAAAACAATGAACGGCGGAAAAGAAATATTTGTTGATCAAAAAGGTCGAGTGATTGCTTGTTGTTACATGGGAACACATTTAAACGGCGTACATTCTGATAGTCAAAGTCTGCAATTACACCACGAAATAGAAAAATACGGGTGGGATCACTTTGATCTTAATAAACATAGTCTTCAAGAAATCATGGAAGGTCATCACTTAGATCGTGTGTTTACGGACTCATGGACAAAGCCTAGCTGCGCCGAAGGCAAAATGGCATATTGTGCTAACATATGCGGAACCTTTAGTCGAGTGGATAAAATTTATACACATGAAAAAATGGATGATAAATCTAGAAATTGGCGGGAAATAAAGGTATCTAAGTGAATAAAGAAACATTTTGTTCGCTACCGTTTACTGAAATATTTTTAGGGCCGGATGGTAATATTAAAACTTGTTGTTCGGCTGCAAGTTCAATCGGATCGTTGCATACAAATTCTATTGATGAAATTATCAATAGTCCCAAAGCTAAAGACATTAGGCAACATATACTTGATGGAAAATGGCACCCTAATTGTAGACAATGTAAACAACAAGAAGATCAAGGAGTAAGATCTGAAAGAATCTCAGATAGCGAAACATTAATTCGAGATTATAACACACTAGATAAACATTTTTTTAAATTACAAAGACTTGATCTTCGTTGGAGTAATACTTGTAATTTATCTTGTGTATATTGTTACGAATTTTTTAGTTCTAAATGGTCAGACATAAAAGGAATTAAAGTCAATACTATAAAAGATGAAAATGAACAAAATCTATTTAATTTTATAAAACAAAATATTGGAAACGGATATCAGTCAAAAGGAACTATAATGCTAGGAGGGGAACCTCTCTTGCAAAAACAGAATTCTAAACTTATCGAAATGTTAAGTGGAACCGGATTTTATATTATTACCAACTTAGCAGTTCCTTTAAAAACAAATAAAATAGCTCAACAATTATTACAAGAAAAAGAGTGCAATTGGGGAGTAAGTTTTGAAAACGTCGGTGACAGATACGAATATGTTAGAAGAGGAGCATCCTGGAATACGTTTGTAGAAAATGTAGATTATTATCATAGTATGTCTGATCAACAAAATAGATTAGAAGCTCACTCTTTGTATTCTGTCTATAGTGCATTTAATTTAGTAGAATTTTATAATTTTATTACCAGTAAAAATTTTAAAAATGTTTTCTGGAATCTACTCGAATCATCAGGAAACAATGTAGATGTGAATGTTTTAAATATGTCCACAAGTCTAAAAGAAAAAGCAATATGCGAAATAGAACTTTGTGAAAAACTTTATGCAACTGCACCGGGAATCGAATCTTTATCTAATATTAAAAATTTATTGATCAAAAATAATAATATCAAATTTAATAATAAAAAAATATTAACAGATATAACAACAATCGAAAGTCAAATTAAAAACAATCACACACTTTTTAAAGATTTGTGGCCTGATGTATATACGGAGTTAGGGCAATGACAATGAAAATATTAACTATTGTTCATTGGGCAGATCTGTTTCAATTATCTTTACAAGCAGAATCATTATCTAAATTTTGGTTAGGTAATAAACGGTGGACTATAGTTATTGAAGACTCGCTATTGCTTCTTCAACAACATAGTCTAGATTGGTGTAAAAAAAATATACATATAAAAGGATGGCATATAGATTTTATTATTCCCGATACTCGTGAAATTCGATACAATGGATGGATAAGACAACAGCAATTTAAATTGTATTATTCTGCTCATGCTATTGAAGACTGGGTATTAATTCTAGATGCTAAAAACTTTATGATACGTCCAACTGACGAATCTTTCTTTTTTAGAAACGGTAGTATATTGTATATTCCGGGTTCTAGTTATGACGATTTTTTTAAAAAAACAATAGTTGGTGCAACAGAACTACTAGAAATAGATAACTACGGAGTTCCGGAAATTTCTTCTATAACTCCTTGGGTTTTTAATAAAAAAGAAGTTTTAAGTCTAATTACTAAACTTGAAATAGACATAAATCATTGGCCAATGCCGACTAATGCTACAGAGTTTACATTATATTGGTTATGGTCTTACAAAAAATTTAGTTGGACTCCTGTTCAATTTGTTACAGGATTTTGGCAAGAAAAATATTCTAACACAATAACTACCATTCCTAGTATCTTTGATATTAAAGAAGGAGCTAGAACTTCAGATGATTTAAGATTTTGGACACATCATCGTTATACGGCAGACCCTGTTGCTCGACAATTAACAATACAACTTTTGGAAGAAGTAGGATTATCAACAGAAGTTCTAACCCAATGGAATAACGAATTTGAAAAAAATTTAAATAGCAATAATACAAGAACTCATCAAGAGTTTTTAAAAAACAGAGAGGGATCTGATCCTGGATTTGATCCTCAGTGGTATACAGATAATACAATATAAGAAAAATTAATAAAAATGAGATTATGGACTTACGGTGATAGTTTTGTAGCAGGGGATCAAGATATCCCAGGTCGGATTGATGCTATTGAAGAATATACAAAATATAATAGATATAATGTAAGTTTTGCCTCACACCTTGCTAGAAAATTAGATTTAGAGTTAATTAATAGAGGAATAAGCGGATGCAGTAACTTTGTTCAACTAGACAAATTATTTTTAGATGCTCCTTCTATCAAAAAAGATGATATTGTTTTATTTGGTTTAACTACTGCATGGCGTGATAGGGTTACAATTCCTTATACTTGCCCAGAATATTTAAAAGACACAAGAGGTCCAGCACTGCTGCATAGAGAACTAGTTTCGAAAAAATACAATCTTGAAAAAACAGCAACTATTGATTTATTTTATGTACTGAGTGTTATTGAAAAAATAGAAAAAATTTTTAATATTAGGGTTGTTAAATTTAATTTATTTCACGATTCTATTGCAGAATCTTTAGAAGAAGATAAAAATTTTTTTAAATTTGATAATTTCATTGGGTTGGGCCTCGACGGTAATACTATATTAGATGTATTAACAGATAACTGGGGAAATAAAATTAGTAGAATATCCGATCACAGTAAGTGGAAGCCACCGGTCGAATACAAACATTTATTCACTCAAAAATCTCATCCCAATATTGAAGGCCATAAAAAAATAGCAGTATGGTTAGAAACTGAATTAAGAAAAATGCAGATTATTTAAAATGGAATTTACATTAGATAGAAATTGGCGGAAAGGATTAGGAACAGAATTAATGGTCTTATGTACCTTGCTCGACTACAAGGTATCACAACTCAATATCAACGAAAATTTAAATAACACTAATTTTGAAAAATATAAAAAAATTTTTAATATCTCAGATGATATATTAAGAATACATCAAACAACAGATTTACAGAATGAAATAGAACCTAGCGATATTTTTAAAGTCTACAGTCCCTATTACAAGTTATCAAATAATAAACAAAACAAAAGATTTATAGGTATTGCTGCTTACCAAGATAGTCAAGCATTTGAAAATCCAGGAATAACATACCCTGAATCAAAATATTATCCTATACAAAAATATTCAGAATTATATAAACTTTTAAAATTATGTGGTTGGGAAGTAATTACATTAGATAATAGAAATGTTTCTGTAGAAGAAAAAGCTGACCTAATATCGAATTACTGTGAATGTGTCATCGGATACGAAGGGGGTATTGCTCATCTGTGTCATATGCTAGATGTTCCTTATATAATGTTTCCTTGGAAAATTCCGTTTGATGTAAAACTCCTTCATATAGATAAAAAAACATTTTTCTTAGATTCATTTGATCAAATACTTTCTTGGTCTAAAAAAGATTTAGATAATTGTATTAGTGATTTACACAGCGGGATAACTAATAATGAGTTAGTTAATAACAAAAAGTTAATAACAAAAAGATTAACGGGCCACCTAGTATCTAAAGAAGAAAAAGCATTTCTAGCAACTAAATGAAAAAAATTATTCCAATAGTCAAAGCAACACTACACAAACCTGTAGATCTAGATGATAAACATTTAAAAATAATGGAAGCCATACTTCCTTATGCTAGATCTACCCCTCAGAAAAATCTTACAGAAGTAGTTATTAACAATGTAACTAGAAAATCTAAAGTAAGATTTTTCTTATTACCCGAGTGGGCTATTAATTTTCCACCTTATAATCTAGCAAGACTAATATCAGTTGCTAAAGAAGCAGGTTATAGTGCTGACGGAGTTGATTTAAACATCAAAGCACATAAGAATAAATCTAATTGGAACATCGACTTTAATCCGTGGCACGGCAGCAAAGAGTGGAGATGGATGGGAGAGTCATACCATCAACATCTGCACAAATATATGCAGCCACTAATGGAGAAGTATATAAAACAAATTGAAACAGACGGGGTGGATGTTGTTGGATTTAGTTTATATTACTGCAATCAAGAACCAACGGATTGGATGGCATCTGAAATTAAACGAAGATATCCTCATGTTAAAATTATGGTAGGTGGGCCGCAGTGCCACGCATTTCCTCCTGGCCCAGATAAACCTTATTATGACTATGTTGTATCTGGAGAAGGCGAAGAAATGCTGCTTAAAGTTTTAGATGAAATAGAAACAGATAACGCATCTTCTTTGCAGGTAACTATAGCACAACAAGAAGGTCAACGATTGGATCTAGATCTGTTACCCTGGGCAGATTACAGCCATTTTGAGTTGTCGGCATATGAAATGCCCAACGGAGTTAACGCTGAATTTAGTAGAGGATGTACAGCCAAGTGTGTATTTTGTAGTGAAACACATTTTTGGAAATATAGAGGACGATCAGCTAAAAACACCCTAAATGAAATTGTACATTTGTATAACAACTACGGAATAAATTTTATTTGGTTCCTCGATAGTCTAGTCAATGGAAACATAAATGAATTAAGAGCATTTTGTAAAGGAGTAATTGCCAGCGGAATTAAAATTAGTTGGACCGGTTATGCTCGTTGCAATGAAAAAATGGACTTTGAATATTACCAAGATCTCGCAGGATCTGGATGTAAAATGTTGAGCTACGGAATAGAATCCGGTTCTAATAAAGTTCTTAAAGATATGGATAAACGTGTTACTGTCAATGAGATAGAACAAAATTTGTATCACGGATCCTTAGTAGGAGTAGAAGCTCACACTAATTGGATTATAGGATTCCCTACAGAAGAAATGCAACATTTTTACGAATCGTTAAATCTAATATGGCGCAATCGTTCTTATATAGCAGTAATTGCCTGCGGTCACGGATTTACAGAACCGCCCGATACAATTTTATCTCAGAACTCTGAAAAATATGGAATGATAAAAGCCTATTATATGAACAATTGGATTACGCATGATTTTAGAAATTCAAAAGTTCATCGAGCCATTAGATTGGTTACATTCAATATATTCCTAGAACATACTCCAAAGGCTGGAATAGTTAATAGGCTAACAGATAATAATTTTGCTAATTTTAGCACAGACAAATATCACAAAATTAAATTTCACAAGAATAAGATATTAAACTCTATAGAATATGAAAATTTTGATTTTGATATAATTAAACCTAATATTAATCCGTTGGCTGATAGTGTAGTAAATGAAATATGGCCCTTGTTGCGTCTGCTATGGAGAGCACGTGGAGGATACGAAATTGACGTATTGATTACACCAGAAGATATTAATAACGAGTTTGGAATTAGACTAGGGTGTAATCTAACAGCCATTTACAATTTTAAAATAACAGCCTCAGGCGAATGGTCAGCTGATTTTAAATTTAATTTTAAACAAGATGCTGATGCTTGGAGATATCAGGATTATTCTAGAGAAACTTCTATGTCGGCGAAACGTGCTAGAACATTGGCAGTGCCGGGAAGTAATGGTGAAAGTGATTGGACTTCAGCAAAATATGACGTGCATTTAAAACTAATTGAAGAATTAAAAGACACAGATTTTAGTTTTAATTACCACTACCAAAATTCTGGTAAATGGTAATTAAAATAGTTTATTAGTTTCGCTGGCAATATCTTTTTTCAGCCGGGTTATGTCAACTTTGAAATCAATTTTTTTGATTTCATCTTTGTATTCTTGAAGTGTGTTGAGAAGTATCTCGGCAATACCTTCCGGAGTCTGTTTGATCAATTCATTCTTCACATCGATTTCCCACACCCTGCCATCTGTGAAATCCAGTCTCACGGAATCCAGATAGGCCACAGGCATGGTGTTCATGTACAGATCTTCAAAAACCTCCGGCCACTCTTTCACAAGATGTCGAGGAGGTTTAAACAACGGATTAGGCATCAGCAGCTTCTTCTACCTTCTTGGTTTTTTTCACTGTGGGATCAAGTTCTTCGGCTTCTTTGCGCAATCTTGCTGCTTCTTTGTACATGGCATCTGCCTGACTGCGATATGACTTTGCGAGATCTCGATCAGTCAGCGCAGCATTGGTACTAGCCTGCGCCCGAACAGGAGCTGGAATATCAGAGTCCACTGCAGGCACAGTGTCGTTCACAGTGGCTACATCTTTGACTTCGACTTTTTCTTTAGGTGCTCCTGACACAAAAGTGCATAGATCATCTACAGTGCAATTTTTCTGCTCTGCTATCAGTGTGTTGAGATTGGCTAAAATCACAGTGTCATTGGTAGTGGGAGTCATCATCACAGCATCTGTAGCCACTTTTAACAATCTGTTATCAGCCTGCATGGCTCGCAGCATAGGCCTGCCATCTGGGAATGGGCGTATGTGCATGATTTCACCAAACTCAAAGGCATCCTGCGCCTGTTCAGTTTCAACCAAAGTCATGATTGAATCATGATACTGGTCCGGCAACTGTGCCACAGGTAATACCAGCGCCATATTTGATTCTCCGGGCAGAGTCCTAAACACTACTAGTACCTTGGCACCTGTGTTTTGAATCCTTCCTATGTGTTTAAGACTTTTCATTTTAACCTTCCTTTTTAGATACAGCTTCAAGGAAGGAATTTAGTTTATTGAAACTTTTACCAACTGCTTCCAATTCTGCTGCTTTGAACGCTCCTCTGCTTGTTGCAACTTCTATGATATTTTTCACAGCCAACAAATCACTGATATTGAGATCAGGACCTTGTGCTGCGGGTGCTTCTGTTACCGGTGCTGCGGCTTCGGTAGGTACTGCTGTTTCTTTGACTTCTTCTGACATTAGTTTCTCCTTAGGTGTGGGCATGCAAGCATGAAATAGGTCAATTCTTTTTGATCTTCAAATCCCACAAAGTGTGTGGATCTGAGATTTCCACTCTTGTCCAGAGCAGGTTTTTTACAGATATAATATCTGCCTTTTAGCTTGACTTTGATCCAATCTTCGATACCTTCGAATATTTCAGAATCTGAAATATTCAATTCAGTAAAATGTGGGGCCACAGTCTTCAGCTTGCGCTGTTGCAGTACGTCCATTGGATTAAGGTCAAACATAGTGAAAATATTTATACAGGGGGATTATTCGGGGGTGGATTCTTGGCTAAGCCTTTTACTCATGGCTCGATTGTGCCCTAGCTTTCTAACATCTCCACTGAGCAGATACAGTTCAAAAGCAGCTTTTTCTTTCATTACTATGATGTGTTTTTTATTGACGAAAAATGGTGAATCGATATAATTATCTAACCAAAGCAGCACCTGCGGAGTAAACGCAAATTCTTTGGGAAACTCTATCTTGTAAGTTTTTATTTTAGCATATTCTTCAATAAATTTCAAGGCCTGGTCAGTCAATCTCAACCCTCCTTGTGCTTTATTTCTAAAACTCCACCACCATACGGCCTTGTATTCTTTGATTATTTTTTCATCAACGGGTAATTCTGCTGCCTGCAAGAACGCCTTGGTATAGGCATCTTTGTTCATGTCATTTAATCTCTTCGCCAGCAGTGAGTTTGAAAACTGCAAAGTCTTTGGTCTTGAACAGCCTATTCAACTTTTTGGCAAGATTGTGTGCATGACCAGGATTTGAAAATGAAACTTTTTTGTATTTTGGTCCAGGGTAGCTGGCTACTAGACTACCGCTTTTGAGATTGAATGGTTGGCCGTTGTAGAACACAGCCCAGATAGCTTCCGAGTCAAGGATCTGCTCGACCTTGTAGGTTTCTTTACTAGCGTATTCTAAAAGAATTTTTGGCTTGGGTCTGCTCATATACGTGTTCCTAATTAACCACGTATATATTTATGTTTTTTTAGAACTGTCCGCCGTCGAATTTAACGTCTATTTGTGTGGTAGATTCTTTGATCACTGCCAGCATTTGATGTATTTCGCTGACAGTCCTACCTAACTTTGCGGTCATCATTGCTAATTCTGCAGTGAGATCTCGAGCTTCCTGTAGACTGATGCGTATTTCTTTCTGTTGGCTGCGTTCGGCAACTTGAATTCTCTGCAGCAGTTTTTGTATAGTGGGCAGTGTATCTGGCAGGCTATTTGCTGACATTGGCTAGCACCTGTTTCATTTCTAGATCGGTCTTGAACGGTCCCTTGTAAGGATACCTTTCGAGGGTGATCTTTTTTGGACAAAAACTCTTTACCCAACCCTTGTCAAATTTGATACAGTAGTATCCTGCACAGTAAAGACTTTTTGAATCGCTGCTTTTTGTAAATAGAGGCAGCTTTTTTCTAATGTCAAACATGGCGTTGTGGGGTTCGGTACTGGTGGCATAACCATGCACTTCATTAGGTAGTGCTGTATCTGCTTCCTTGACAATCTTTACCGTGAAAAACTTTTTACCAAACTGCCGAGTGAGGCTGTCTTTGGTTTCATAGATTGTCACGCCTGCCTCGTTGCTCATGAAAAATCTATTGTCATCATCTTTTCTCAGAGTGGCAACTTTCTCACCGTTCTCCTCTACGATCCAAAATTTATTTGCGATTATGGGTTTTGCGTGTATGTCTGTCATTTCTATCTCCTGTGGTGTGATCATATTGTCACAATCTCTGAGTTCGTATATCTGGCGTTGAGTGGTTCTGCATAGCTCTGTGCCTGATCAGCAATCTTTTTCAAATCCCATAGATTACAGAACTTGATTAATCTTATACCAACTTGACTCACATTCTTTTCTTCAGCGGTAGCAGTGATGATGGTGTTTACAATTATCTCTTTGATGTCATCAGGCTGATGGCTTAGATCAATAAGTCGACGATTGCGTTCATAATCTTCTAGCACACGATGTTCTTGTCCGTTGTGATCAGACCATCTCTGTAACATGAGATTGTTCCACGAAAATCCTTTGCTTTTACGATCTTCGAACGCTTCAGTAAGACCCACTTTTTTGCTTGTGCCTTTAGTACGTACACCCGGATACGCCGAGAAGACATTATCACTGGTATCACCACGCATGCATTTTTCGAACAACAGCCATTCTGGATTAGGGGCTGGCTTGGGCTCTTGTGTTTTCTTGTCAATGATAGGCTTGCCTTTGTCATCAAAAATTCCTTGATGTGTGATAACATGTTCCATGACACCATTGTACTGTGTGACATTGGGTGCGATCAATTGAACAAAGTCTGTGTCTGTGCTGATGATCACATGTTTGTCATTTGGATGTGTCTGTATCCAACCTGCAATTAAATCATCTGCTTCTAACTGCGGATTTTGTAGCACAGTACAGTTGGTCTTTTCTGCGATGAAGTCTTTGAACGTATCAAATGCTTCCCAGAAGATTTTTTCTTCATCTTGTTCTTTTTCTGTATGTGCGGCACGAGCATCTGAAC
>Ga0209353_10000063_pt1 | contig 61932 bp, 60 predicted proteins | sample LauGreSpBDMM15SD_2_FD_187561 | JGI IMG/M metagenome (GOLD analysis project Ga0209353, IMG submission 187561) | Freshwater lake microbial communities from Lake Michigan, USA - Sp13.BD.MM15.SD (SPAdes) (version 2) | ecosystem: Environmental > Aquatic > Freshwater > Lake | place: Lake Michigan... | reverse complement strand
ATTGTTTCCGGAAATTTGGTAACTATAATTATCCCTAAAATAAACTTGAGGCATCTTATTTAAAGAAAATATTAAAAATAAAAATAAAAATAAAAATTATTGGCGGGTAAATGACTTTAGAGTATATAGATATAGGAATGAAATAGTTAATATCCAACCAGTTCCCCAGCATGTATCACGGATGGCTGTAAGGAGATCCCATTTCTCAAACATAACATATAATGTTGTATTGAAGACTCCAAATATTGCTAAACCATACATAAGTGCAATGTAAAAGGTTTCCTCATAGGAGGTTGAAGATGTAACTCTATTTGCTACAATAGTTATCCAACCTATTCCCATAATTAAATAGGAAATAGCTGCACTTAGAGAAGTATATTTTTTCATTTTCATTGGGAACCCTTGAATATTTTGGATAGCCTTGTTATAGAAAGGTTTTGAAAGAACTACATATAGTATATCTACAGCAAGATATATACATACAAATAAATACTTTAGATCCATCGCTATCTTTATAATATATTAGGATAAATAATCTAACAAATGGATAAGAGTTACATATAGAAGATGGGTTCTATTGTCGTTGAACCAGCAGCCATAAAGTTTTATTATGAGAGTACATTGGTTCTACAATGTTATATGGATGAACTTCGCTTGTTCCTTGAAGGCTCCCCTGGTGTAAATATAGGAATTGGAGTTACCAATCCTACGAGTGGCTTTGATATTCAGAATTATATATTTATGAAAAATCTTAGAGGAATGACAGAAAAAATGTCTTTTCAATTAACAAATCCTGGGTATAACAACGAACCCTATAGTTTTGTACCAATTGGTAGCATTGTGATATGGGGAGGAGCAACTATCCCAGAAAACTGGCTAGAATGTACAGGACAATTAGTTAAACAGGTTGTTTATCCATTACTATACACTGCATTGGGTGTAAAATATACATCTACTGATAACCAAAATGCAAATTCTTCAAAGGTTGCAGAAGAAAAATTATTCCAAGTACCTGACTTTCGTGGAGGAGTGGGAGTTATAAATCGTACATCCAGTTCTCAAGCAATAGGAACTCGTTATCCAACAGTAGATGGAAAATTGGATGCAAATGTAAATATTGAAACGGAGTATGCTCCTTTGAGAAAGACATTGATTCAAGAATTTATTCTTAAGTCAACACAACTACCACCTCATCGTCATTTGTTTAAAGCAACTCAAGATATAAATGGTAATACTATTACAAGATATGCAATGAAAGATCATACACATACAATTACTAGATCTGCTGGGGCCCGGGATGTTACTTCAGGTGCCGAGAAGACTGCGGTCTATTACACAGATGCAGCAAGAACTACAACCGCTGGAACTTTTACACATACACACACTGTAACAAATATTCGTTTATTAGAAGCCTATAATAATAATAAAAATGATTCAGGTAGTACAAAGCCTACTTGGAATGATCCATTTAGTATAGAACAACAATATATCATTATGCGATATATTATCAAAGCCGCCTAAGTATAAAATTAATCATAATTGAATAATATTATATTTAAACAAAAATTATACATTGTAAAGTAGTATGGAACTAAACGTGCATCCAACCAAGCTTATAAATCAAGCAGGCACCACTTTTTTTGAGATTGCCAGTAAAACTAAAGTAAATATTTTTGGTAATCTCGGTATTGGTACTGATATTCCATTAACAAATTTTCATGTAGAAAATGTTGCGTTTAATGATAAAATTATTCAGATCCCAACTGCAAGTAATATTTATAATTATAGAAATATCAATAACATATATTCATTGGTTCCTACAGGAAGTATCATTATTTATCCAATTGAGAATACTACTTACTTAAATAATTTAAAACAACAGGGCTGGTATGAATGTAATGGACAAACGCTTCTCGGTTCTAATTTTCCTGTATTATCTAAAGTAATTGCAGGAAGATTTGGTAACCCAAATCCGGTAAATACATATATTACTATCCCTGATTTTAGAGATATTGTAGGTATTGGATCTACTGTAGTAGGGTATATTTCCCCTGCAGATAATCCATTATACTCATCTCCTTCAAATCTCTATAGCAATACAATCATTAATACTATCAATTCGGGATACACCATTCCTCTTAGTTATAGTAATATTCCTAGTCATAAGCATTATGTAAATACAACAAGCGATCCTATTGCAGTAGGTGCAGGAACTCATACACATAATTATGAAAAACCCAATTCTAAAGCAAATTTTCAAGGAACACCAGGACGTACTGTCCGTAATACTCCTGATTATACCACACAAACCAGTAGTACAACCGCCCCTGATAGTTCTAGTGGAAAATTTTCACTGCATAATCATGGCAATTTTTATTCAGATAATAGTGGAAATTCTTCAATTGTAAATCTTGTCAATGGAACATTTTCCAAAGGACCTACATTATCTGCAGATCCAATTACGATTCGTCAAGCATCTATTTCTATGATTTATCTTCTCAAATGTCTTTAATATCGGATGATATAGGAGATACTCTGTGACGGCTGTACAATAGAAAAAGGAGCATTTGTTGATACATCAAGGGTATTTGAATATACTGCAGTAGAAGCAGAAGTTACTGGATGATTATGTGTAAATGATGCACTTGCAAATGGTGCCGCCCCGGTAGCATATCCACCACCTGTACCAGAATAAGCATCTACTGAAATATCATAGGGAGGTCCAGGAATTGGACCAAATCTTCCACTTTCTGTACTATCTGTAGTATAGCTATGTGTATGTGATATACTATGAGAAGGAGTAGTACCATCATGTAGATGGTCAGGTAACTGATTATTTAAAAGCACATGTTCGTGTTTTCCACCACGATTGTTAACTGCTCCATAGGCAGTATTTCCAGAAGGAATCGTTGTGTCTAATTGTTTTACAACACGATATCTAAAATCTGGTAGTGTAAATAATGTGCTATTGTCACGAACATTTGAATTTGTAAAGGTATATCCAATTATACTAAAAAGATTACTATATTTTGTTTTTGAAATACTTTTTCCATTACAGAAAAACCAACCGGGAGGTTCATAACCTCCAACATACATCATAATAGTACCAGGACGAACTGTCCCATGAGGAATATTATTCAAAATAAGTGATGGCTCTCCATCAAAAATAATCCCACGTGTATTAATGGTAGTTATACCTACTATTTCTGCTACACCCCCTTCTGGATTAAAAAAGGAAACTGGTTTTAATACAATATTCTTTTTATCTGCATCAATATACAAATACCCTACCTGACCTCCCAATGCTTCATTATTAAAATAAAAACCATTAGGTTTTACTAATACATACCGATAAAAGAACTTGTACTCGTACATATCTGTTTCTATTGTATAAAAATTATAAAAAAATAACTTTATATCCGTACAATTACTTCATAAATAGTAGATGAAATATGTCTGTGGATATATCCAATCGCTTGTATAAAGTCAGAGAATACTATGTTTTTTTTTGAAACAGTCCGTATACCAATCTCGTCTTGTCCATTTTTGCATGGAATAATATAATCTCCAATTTCTACATTTTCATGCAAGGATACTTCAACCTTTCCAATATAAACGATTGGTATACATCTTTGTTTTTCTATTTCATCTAAAATCTTTTCATTCCCAATAAGAGATGGTTTATGAGAAACTATCCCAAAGTGTATACTATTACTATATGTTAAAACAACTTTTCCTTTATCGTTAAAACCTATCATTCTTCCATCCACGGGAATATCAACTACTGTATCATCTAATTCTTCTAATTCAGCATAGTCTGCTCCTCGTGCTCTAAACAGAAATGCCTGTACATTTCCATCTACGCGAAGTTTCTCTGTTGCAACATTTGTACCAATACCTACAGAATCCGAAAAATATCCACCACCATATACGCTAAAAACAGCTGGTGAATTTGTAACAGTTGATGTATTAATGCCAACTCCTCCAGCACCCACAACAAATTTAGTATTGCCACTAGAAGTATTTACCTGAAAAAGATTATCAATATCCGCGGGATTTGTTACACCTACACCCACCCAACTATTATAAATGGATAGTACAGAATTATTGTTATCTATTCCAATAATATTAGAAAGATATCCCGAGTTATAGGAAGCAGCATTATTAAAGTTTTGAAAAATGTGTTTGTTTGCAATATATCGGATACGTAGATCATCCAATTCTTCTGTTAAGATTGTTGCATAATGTACATTCGTAGACATATAACAGACTTAAACATCCTAAAGAAATTTTCTTGTATTTCTCCAACTTACTACTTAATAAATCATTTAAGGTTTTTGAAATAGATTTTATAATGCATATTATTTCTATTGGTAAAGACTGTGGAGTGTCTATTGCACTTAGAAATCTTGGACTTCGTAAAGTAGCTTACCCTTGGGATTGGGCAAGGTATACAGAAGTATCTGATATTATAGATATTATTCAAAATAAAGACACTTTTGTTGTAGAAGAATGGAGAAACTTACAAAATGTTTACGAATATCTTCCTCACGATAAACCTGGAGACTCTCATGGAAACTTAGAAAACTATTTTGAAAATACAACCTTAATTGAAAAATATAAGCGCCGATTTGAACGTTTTTTCCAACATATTCAAGAACCTGATACATATATTATAAGATTTGGTCCACCTTCTGATGTTCAATTCTTGAATATTCTTTCAGAAATGCTTCCCAATGTAAAAGTAATATTTATAGAAAATGGCAGAGATTCTGATGAAAATACATATAATATATTAAGGTCTATTTTTACACAGGAGAGAGATGAGACAAATATATTTATTAACCAAATGTTAAAAATTTATGAGAATTTATCTATTCGTTATCCATGTAATGTAAATAAAATTGTGGAAAAGATGCAAGAATTAAATATTCAAGAGAAATATCTTACATATATCACATCTTTTCAACCAGATGCTATTTTTTACACGAAAGATGAACTTATGCAATATGTAGGTATGGCATTAAAAAAAAATGGATTGGAATATAGCATATTATAATGGTTTACATTAAAGGATAGAGATCAATGTAATGTCCTATAAAATTATAAGCATTGTAAATAATAGTGTAAAAACCTATCAATAGTAAAAAAGTTTTAGTAAGACGAGATTGTATATATTCTTTTTGTTTTTTATAATAGGTATAATTCAAAGCATACCATATAATAAAAGGACCAAATACAAAGATATCTAATAAACGAACGGGTTGTGACTTCTCTAAAAACAACATCTTCCTTTATCATTAGATTACAAAACTTTATGAGTTATAATCGTGAAAGTCGTGACGATATACACGGAATGTCATAACATGATCTACTCCGGCAAAATCATATAATGACCCGTCTGGTCTTTTAAATGATACACGTAGCTCAAACAGATTTTTTTGATTATTTGTTAAAATATAAATCCCCTTTTTTTCTTTTTCATCTCCACAAATAACGAAACGTTGTCCTACTGTGTAATTTTCCATAGGAACTACTAGAAAACTCTTTTGTGCGGCATTGGATGGTGATAGTACACGATCATAATCGTTCATTGTCAATATCAGATAAGGTGTTCCTGAAAGATCTACTATTCTTGTTCCCGCAATTGCATGGGCTCCTCCTCCTATGGCACTTGCAGTAATACTACCCGCTCCTCTAAAACCAGTAGTTGCAAGCATTCCAAGAAGTCGAGCACTATTCTCTCCTACATCAATGCTAAAGATTGTTGTAGGGTGACCAATTGTTAGTTTTCTTGTAGTAGAACTATAAGTTACAGTAAATGTATTATCACCTGTTGCTGTACGAATTGCAGTTTGTACATAAGAAGCTAAGTTTGCTCCACTGGCTATATCTTCTTCTGTTAAAGTCACTGTATATGTAGTTGCACTAATTGTTACAGAAAAACTTTTATTTCCAGAATTTACATTTGTTTCCGTACGGGTTAGTTGTAAAGACATTAGCTCAATGGTGTCTGTATTTCGTAAATTTACAGGAAGCTTTACTACATACTCACTTGGAGTAGAATACTTAGCGATATCTCTGTCTAAACTATCAATTACAAGAATATAATTGTCACGAAAGTTATTTGGTGTAGTAATCTTTGTCTGCATATTCTACCTCTCTAAGTTATACTTGGATTATTTATTCTTTTCTTTATACCTCCATTTATCTCTTGAGATTCTAAAAGCTCTTGTTGAATTATCTCCCAATTATCTGGTAAACCATGATAGTCTGCTGGAAATAACATATCAGGAGTAATTTTATCTTGAATATCTCGTCCAAATAATTCTTTCCCATGTTGAATACATTCATAAATATGTTCTTTTGTAGTGTATTCTGGTTGATTAAATTCTATATGTGCAAAAGATTCTACCTTTCTCGTAATATCATCCAATGACATAAAGTAACTACAATGCCAACCACTATTCTCAATCGTTCGTATATTTGGTACACTAGATAAATTTTTTATTACTCTACAAATACTTAAAAGACCGCGATATACATGAGAAAAGGTATTTGAACGTAAAAAAATATCATTCACTACAAATCCTAGTTCCCAATATAAATTCTTATACCATGAAAAATTATAATTATACATATCCATCTTTAAACAAGTTGGCGTTTCCAATTCATAATACATGTATTCTTTTAGTTCTGTAATTAAATTAGGTCTAATTATTTCATCACAATCTGTTACAAGAAGGATAAAATAGGTTTTATCTTGTAAATATGGAAGTACCATCTCTCGCTGATAGTTTTCACGATACCATGATCGTTTATCAATCATCCAGTCAGATGCTAGTAAATTATATTTTGAAATCCAATTATCATAGGATATCTTATCGTATTCTTCTATGATAATAAATGTAATTTTATCTTTATAAGCTTGAAACTGTTCTGTATATATTTCACTATATAACTTGTCTTTGCGAACACCTGAAAAAGTATATCTTGACTCAATAATATAGAAATGATCTACTACAGGAGCATATAGTTTTAATCGGAGCCAAACAATTGATTCTCCATTATAAGGAAACGTATCGTATATCTTTGGAAGTTCCATACAATTCACTAAGCTACTGATAAAGATGTTTCTTTAACTCGTACAAGAATATATTTAGAAGGTAATAAAGATCTTTTAATACGTGCTTGCCCCTTTAACACTTCTATTGCACTATCTTTTAAAAATCTCTTATTATTCATGTATAAGCATCCATCGTATAACAAATATATTTCTTTATCTGAAGTGTATTGAATTGGAACATTATATTCTATATCCGTTTCTCTATAAAGTACTTCATAATTTGTTGTTTTTACCATAGATGGTGCTACTGTACTTATAATGTTTCCGCTTACAAATGCTTGCTTATGATCAATAATTGCACAATAGGATTTTTTATCAACAATACTTTGATCCTCTATGAAAAGAATTTTTGAAAAACTGTTTGTAATAAATACTCCCTCTCCTGCAAGAATTGTATCTTGTTGACATATAATTTCTTCACCAACAACACTACACGAACCTTCTAAAATTATTGCAATAGAAAAGGAATCTAAACGAAATCCCTTTCCGCATTCTAATATCCTAAAATCTATTTTACACATATTGCTTATTTGATAAGTATAGCTATTTTCTATTTTTGTTGAAATAATTTCTTTTTTATTTACATATGTAATATAGGATTCTGGTGTATTTAACCAGAAAATACTTTTTCTATCTGTTTCATTATAATCTAAAATTGTTATATTATACTTTTCTGCATGAAGATATTCTTGCTTTGAATGAAAATATATCATTCCAATTTCTTCATTATCCATATATAATTGACTTATTGTATAGTCCATTGATTTAGATATATATTCATCCACATTATGATATAGGATTGTCGGCTCTATAAAAAGAAGAGGTACATTATCATCAATATATTCTTCTATTTCTATGTAAAGAGGACTGTTTATTTCTTTTGAAATAATAATTTTATATGGATGTGGACTATTATTCATAATATCTGTAATTTTTTTAGATACGAATCCAGTATTGCATACATCATCATGTAAAATAAATAAAATATTTGATAATTCTAATTTTTGATGATATAATGCAAGGACATGTTCTAAAATTGGTTTTCCATCAATTGGTAAAAGATAATAGGGAGAATCTTGTATATAAGATTCATACGCTATATTTATATAGTTCAAATGAATAATTAATTGCATTGTTACATAAAGTACATGTGATTTTAAATACATTCAAAAAAATTTGAAAGTTTCTTACAACGAACAATCATCCTTTCTGAATGATCATACGACGGTCCACTTATAAGACAAACAACCAACCTCCATCCCTGACTATGAAGAGGCAGCAGCCTGACTTTTTTTATGATAAGGCAATGGAGCTTGCACGTAAATCTAGCATGCAACATCAACACGGATGTGTAATTGTATACAACGACAAAGAAATTATTGCAGAAGGATATAATCATGTGCGAAACTTAAATATGGAAAATATCTTTAGTATCCATGCAGAGATGGAAGCAATTAAAAAGCTTCGGCAGATTATGCGAACGAAGGATAAGCAGTTTATCAACAAGTGTAAGCTATACGTAGTACGTGTAGGAACAAAAAGTATGGATTATCCCTTCAAACTCTCTTCTCCTTGTCTACACTGTGCCAAGGCAATTAACAGTGTTGGTATTCCAAGGGTGTGTTATTCGGTTAGTAATGACGAGTTTGAGGAGGAATATATTCCGAAAGGTGTAAAAAAGAATGTTCTTCAGTGCAGTAATCTCGTAATGTGACATACACATTATTATATAACATGGAAAGAAGCATTTGATATAGGGGAAAATACGATATCTATTGTTTTAGACTTTTGGTTTTGGTATAGAAAAACTACATCATCCCCTCTATTTTTTATTTGGCGCAAGTCTACCTTCTGAAAATGCTCTTCAAAATCATTAGTGTACACATTTTCTGGATAAATTGATTCAATTACATAATACCCCTGAGGTCGTAATAGCTTATGTAACATATAAAACGAGGTCATTTGTTTAAAAGCATCATGAGATGCATCATCAATAATTAAATCAAATGGTCCCTCTAATTCAAGATAATTTAGAAGCCTTTTATCATTTTGATCTGCAACATAAAACTTAATATCATTTAATTTATTACAGCGATCATCTATGTGAGAAATATCTATGTCAATTCCAATAATAGTTGCATCTGGAAATAATTCTTTCCATAATAGAACAGATCCCCCTTTATTTACACCCATTTCAAGGATACGAATTGGTTTTTGAATTTTTTTACTATATTCGTAAATATGGGAAAGAACATCTACATACACTACATCATAAGAATGAACACCTGCTTTTTCACACAAACCCTGTTTTGCATATTTCCGAAACGTGTAAATAATCTTATTTTTAAAAGTTAAAATATCCATTATTTAATTAAAAAAGAAATCCTTATATCTATTTGCGGGATTTACGAACACTCTTACGAGACATATTCTTACCTGTAGAAAACTTAACCCATAGTACAAACACAAGCGCAATTACATACATAACTGCAATTATAATGTATAGGTAAGAAACGATCCATGCATAGGTAATACATTGTCCGACAACAATGCAGTTAGATGCATATACACTCAAACTACCAACACCTAATAGGTAAATACTATATAGAACAAATGCTACAGGTCCCATATCTGTAACGAATCCAGATAGCAGATGACATATGAAGATTATCAGAAAAGCATTGTATACAAGTTTTGCTTGTTCGCTGACTTCAAACTTTTTGAAACCAATATTAATCGTTTCCATGTGATTTGTGTTATATTATGCGTATATATTATTTTTATTCGTATAGGTCTTGGAAAGAAATTACAAGTTTAGAGGATAGTTTTTCATCTTTGTTAATACGAATTTTATTTAACACGTTTCTAATATAAGAAATATTACACGAATCATTTATAATCTTTGCAATATTTTCTAACTCTTCAACATATTCTATTTTATTCGCAACTATATCAGGATGAATGACTAAATACATTTTTTCATTTTCTTTTTTAAATTCTACTTTGTACGGATTTATTAATTTTTCTCGTAACGTTTCAAATAGTTCTCTACCGGTTAATATATTTGTATCGTAAAATAAACTATTTAGCAAGTTTATTTGTTTTCGTACCCTATTAGAAATAGGTGTCTGTTTTGGTTTTTTCTTATCTTCTTCATCACCAAAATCAAACGTTGTAAGCGTTGTAGCCATTATTACTTGTTGTTTACATATACTTATATTACGATTATGCTTTCTTAAATAAAATGGATATTTCGTATCTAATCTAGATATAAATTTTTGATAACATAACATCTTCAGAACTATATGACTTAAAAAAGTAAATAGAATTATCTTTAATTCCAAATATGTCAGATCTAAAGATAGAAATATTGGTCGCCACCGACTTTAAAAATGGTTTTGCTAAGGAAAATATCATTCCTTGGAAAATTCATAGAGATATTAGCTATTTTAAAAATATTACTACAGCTACTCCAGATTCAAAAAATCTAATTAATGCCGTTATTATGGGAAGAAAAACTTACGAATCTATGGGACGACTTCTGCCAAACAGAATAAATATTATTTTAACAACAAAAAAGAACTATATTATTCCAGTCAATGAAACTACTAAAGGTATTGTATGTAATAGTTATGAAGACGCCTTACATAAATGCAGCACCATTACAAACTTATATAAGGTATTTATAATCGGAGGTGAACATGTATATTTACGCGCCATTAAAACAAGCAATGTAAGAAGTATTTATAAAACCATTGTTCACGGTGACTTCTATTGTGATACCTTCTTTCCAGATGTATCTGCATGTTATACACAAATTGCAACTTCCGTTCCAGAATCTGAAGGAAAATATAATTTCCATTTTGAACTATGGGAAAAGCGTCCAATTAAATAAAAAAATTTCCTGCATTTATTACAGAACATATAAAAATGTCTTCCGTTGAGCACCTACTAAACAAAGTATCTTCCATTGAATACAGAATTGGTCTGATTGAATCCGGTGTTGTCGTTCCTTCTTTCGTCCCATCTAGTGGCTCCAGTAGCGTTGATCTTTCAGGCGTAGAGTCAAAGATTGCCGCTTTAGATGCCAAAGTAGATTCTTTTGACAGCATGATGAAAGCTATGATGGCTCGTCTGGAAGTTCTTGAAGCCAAATCTGAGCCCGCTGTTGTGGACCTTGCCCCCCTAGAAGCCCGTGTGGAAGTTCTTGAAGCCAAGCCTGAGACCGCTGTTGTGAACCTTGCCCCCCTAGAAGCCCGTGTGGAAGTTCTTGAAGCCAAGCCTGAGCCCGCTGTTGTGGACCTTGCCCCCCTAGAAGCCCGTGTGGAAGTTCTTGAAGCCAAGCCTGAGCCCGCTGTTGTGGACCTTGCCCCCCTAGAAGCCCGTATGGAAGTTCTAGAAGCTACAAAAGAAACTGTTGAAAGTGCATAAATTCAACGAAGAAATTGATTAATTTTTTAAGAACATTTTACGTAAACTGTTTTTACCGATCCAAGTAATCCGTTAGGATAAACGACTCTATAATGAACATGGGGGGAGAGTACCTTCATTGGAACTTTATATGATGCAGGGCAATCAATATGTAAGATTACTTCCTTGTTTTTTACACTTGAAACACCTACATTTGTATATTCATTATATGCTTCGTAAGGATTTTCTATTATAGAAATTGATGGGCTTGCTGCCCAGTATAGTACACGTGTTTGGTCAGGAACATCTATTGCAATCTTTACATGTACCTCTCCCATTTTTGTATCTGTTACATCTTTTAACAGAGTACTTGGTACGACAGTTGGTCCTAAAAATGGAAGATATGTATTGCGGCGGATACCGAGGTATATAGTTATAACCATAACAAAAACCGCTATCAATTTTAAGAACATACCAGTCTTATCATTTATAAGTATATAGATACTTTGATACAGTGCAAACAGCAAAATCAAAGAGATGGAAATCATGTAAATGTGAAAGTAGTACATTATGCTTCTTCTACGTTATATAAAGAATTATTTTTAGATACATAAAAGATATGTCTTTGTTTGTATTAGTATCTGGATTTGGAGAACCTCATTGGGATCATAAAATAAAAATTTTAGAGAACAATTTAGAAAAGATTTGTAGCTACCCATGGACCAAAATAACCGTAAGAATTTGCCAATATATGAAACCAGAGGCTTATAAAATTCCCATAGAACTATTCCAAAAGTATCCTATGATAGAGGTAGTCTGTGAAGGTGGAATTGTTGGACAATTTATTAAACGAAATGGAAATCCCGAACATTTAAAAGAGTATGATTATGTTCTGTTACTTTTGGATGATGTAGAACTATTAAACATAGATTTTGCAGTAATTTTAAAGTATCAAAAAGATCATCAATTAGATATTATCAGCCCATGTCTTTCTTTAGATTCAAAATATCAATATAAATATCTTCTCCACGAACCATATACTTTTGATATCAAAATTGCAAGCGTATGCGAATACTTTTGTATGTTCTTTGAAATGGAAAAGTACAAACGTTATTATGAACACATTCACCTTGATAATCCATGGATGTGGGGAATAGATCTTATCATTGAAAAACATTTACATATGAAGGTTGGACTCTTAAACAAAATGCTTATGAAACATTGGTATAAGTCAGAATGCTATGCTCTACGACCAGATGCTGATCCAGTAAAAGGCTATGAAAACTGTATCAATCGTTATAATGAAACTTCAGATGAACTATGTAAGCAAGCTCCTATCAAATATTATATTATTGATTACCAAAATATTGAACAATTTGTAAGTACAAAAATAAGAATATTAAATGAAGGAGAGAGTAAACTTGCTATACTGCCATAGGAGCTTTAATCAAGCTATGAGATTGATAATTTTTTAGATGGATCTGATCCATTGTAATTGTATTCATTTCCCAAGTAGAAGGATCATCCAGTTCAAGGGTACACCATTCAAACGGTTCTCTTGCCAGTTGTTGTTTTACTTGTTCTACGTGATTGCTATAAATATGCACGTTTCCAAAAGATAGAACTAATTCATCAGGAATTAGACCTACTTTTGCTGCTAACATATAAGTAAGAAGAGCATAAGAAGCAATATTGAAAGGAAGTCCAAGGAACGTATCACAACTACGTTGATACATGTGACATGACAGATATTTTCCTTCACGTACATGAAATTGGGCAGAGACATGACAAGGAGGTAGACACATCTTCTTCATATCTGCCGGATTCCAGGCACTCATCATAATTCTTCGGCTTTGTGGATTATTTTTTAGTTCATGGAGAATGTAATCTATTTGATTAATACCTTCCCCTGTATAATCTGTATGACAATCTTTATATTCGGCACCAAAATGAGTCCATTGGAAAGAATAGATCGGTCCACAATCTCCTTCTTCATAATCAAGTCCTTGTTTATCAAGAAATTCACGCGTGCTATTTCCATCCCAGATATGGACACCCTTTTCCTGCAGTAGTTTATTGTTAGTTTTTCCCTGTAGAAACCATAGTAGTTCCTCTACAATACCTTTCCAAAACACCTTTTTTGTTGTAAGCAGAGGAAACGAATCTTTGATAGGAAAGCGTATTTGGTCTCCAAATAATACATGGCATCCAGTATTGGTGCGATCCTGTTCCAACGTACCTTTGTCAAGTACTCGTTGAAGAAGATCAAGGTAAGCTTGTTCCGGATGTGAAGACATTATTATTATATATTATATATTATATATTATATACTCGTAACTTTAAATAAATTCAACTTTTATACTACCTGAACAGTAGTTATTGGTTGAAGAACAAAGTACATTCCAATAGCAGAAGCAATTAAAATGATAAGTCCAATTGCTAAAAGAATCCAGCTTAAAACTTTGTTATTGGATTCTTGAATAGTAATTTCAGAAGGTTTATCTGAGGAATAGTAGATAGTTATGGTTTGATTTGATGTATAATATGTATTACTATCAATACTGGTTTTAGTAATCACTTCTTTGCCAGTGATATCCATATATTTTAGATTTAGTTCACAGGTATATAAGGATTTTGAGAGATCGGTTTTTCCTTCTACACTATTTGACTTACAATCCGCACTTATGATAGTCGCCTCTGTCTTTATTCCTCTTGATTTTCTTACCATAAGAATACCACTTCCAATTAATATTAAAATACCTATCACAATTCCAATTCCAGAACCAAGTATACCAAATAGCTTTTTAAAATTTCTGAGAGGAGATGTTTCTACAGTATTTACTGTTGTATTAGAAGCCACAAAAGGTGCTGTTATAGGAACGGGTGAAGGAGCAGGAGATGGAACAGGAACAGGAGAGGAAGGAGGTGCAGAAATACCTGTATTATATTCAGAATCAGGCATTCTTTCTTCGGAAGTCCAGGATTGTTGTTGATTGACGTTCATTCTGTATTAATAGAATACTATTTTTTATAAAGTAAAATCCTGTCTATAGAATAGAGTTACTTCATTGAAATGGGATTATGTATATCTTCCCCTCAAAGAATATCACCACATGATTCAGAAGGAGAGTGTATTAATATTATCTGCCCCCCAGAAAAAACTGGTTCTTATGGATGTATGTATCGGTTTGAAAAAAACGTGATAGACCTCTTAATAAAACTTGTGTATAATGGCGAACTTGTATTAACATATTATTATTCAGATAATGGTAAGATAACACCAGGTTTGTTTTATCCAACAGAGGGTAATAAGGTTTATTTACATGAAATATTAAAAACTGGGATTAAGGTGTTTTATAATTTGGAAAGAGCAAAAGATATATTCAACAGTGAAATAGAAAATATAGAAAATGTATTTAATATATATGATAATGAAATTGAAAAATATACTACTTATAAGAATATTACATTAGGCACCTCATATAAATTATTAGGGTTTAGCTTTCGTGTAACATCAAGTAATCTAACGATTCGTTTAGGTAAGAACAATGAACTTATTACAAATGAAAATAACTATGAAGTATTCTTTATTCCTCAACACGAGTGTCTATATGATATGATAAGATTTATATCACATATACCGAGAGCATCATCAAAAGAAAGAATAGATGCGATTCTGAGTTCATTTATAGATAATATTTTAGAATCTTTAAAAATCATGTTTGAAAAAGGATACGTACATAGAGATATTAAACCCGAAAATATTGTTTATTGTGTAAATGAACCTATTCGGTTTAAATTAATAGATTTTGGGTTTTTACATCCGGCGGGTGAACAATATTATATGGATGAAATAGTTGGCACTCCCGCATTTATATCGCCTTTATTGTGGAGAACTTATCATAGTAATGGTAAATTAACAAACGAACATATTCTGAATATACACATAATAGATAACTTAAATTTGAATAGATTAGGTCCATACCATCCTTTTATGTACAATTTAGATATTTTTAAAGGGACACAATTTCAAGAATTACGTAAGAACAATAAAATAGATTATCATACTGATCTCTTTGCCTTATATATCACTTTTAAAGAAATTGGATTGGGCTTATACAACGACAAAAATCCATTAACAAAAAAACAACTACTAGATAAACTTATTATAGGTAAACTTACAAAATTCGTACGCTCACTATCGCTTCCACCTACTATAACAAAAGGTGGTTCAAGTATAATACGTAAAGTAGATGGAAAGAAAATACACATTCTTGGAAGAGAAAGATGTGTCTATGTTGGAAAATACGGAAAGCAATATATCAAACTTAAAAATAAGTATGTGGAAGTATCTTCTATCAAAAAGAATAAAATTGTTTCACCATCCTAGCTACAACTACATACAAATATTTAAAACATTTTCTTTAAAAAATGAAACTAGATTGAAATTCTTTTTATAAAAACAGAAATGCTTTCTGTCGTATTTGGATATAATGGGGCTACACTTCTCTTACCATATTTGGCGTCTGGTTGTTGTAACTATGCATGTGTAGCTGTTAGAAAGGTATCTATCAATCATAATTTAACAGATATAGAGAGGTTCGTTGAGGAAAAAGATACAACTCAATATATCACTCTCGTAAATGATTTGCGGATTCCAAATATGGATTCTCCAGGTATTCGGAATGGAATTGCATATACCTGTGTAGGATTGGAGTTTATCAATCCGAAAAGTAAATATTTCAAATGGTTTTATTTACGAAACAATATAGATTCTCTTCGTAAATTACGTAAATATAAAGAGGTTCCGAGCGAGTTGATAGACTATATGGAAGAAAGTATCTGGAAAAACCTAGGACCCTTCCGAAACAATATAGTTCACATTGTTAATAAGTTGGTCTTACATATGTCGTTGTCTGTAGCAGAAAAGATGTATCATCCAGATTATGTCTGGAGAACAGGAAGAAATCAAGGAAAGAAAACCATTAACGTATTATTGGAAAGTTGTGGATTACCACCTGTATAAAAATATTACTTTTTCTGTGTTGTTAACTATCTTTGACTTTTAGGAATAAATACTTCTATTTATTTCCCCCCCCCGCTAAATATTACTCATGAGCAATATTACTCATCTAAAAATATGGTATATAAAGATAATAAATATAATTAATAATATAACTATAATAGTAATATGGAAATACTTACTCAAAATAAATTTAAATGTACTCAATGTGACTATACTACAAATAGGAAATATAACATAGAAAGACATACTGTAATGATACATAACTGTAAATTATCAGAAGTCTCCGCAAATGTTGATTCATCAACTGTAAATGTTGATTCCTCAACCGCAAATGTTGATTCATCAACCGCAAATGTTGATTATTGTCAAGACTATGAGCAAAAAAATAAACATAATTGTCCAAAGTGTTACAAGTCATTTGTACGTAGTTATAATTTACAGAATCATATGCATATTTGTAAAAAAACTATGAATTCTCTAGAATGTACATATTGTCACGTTATCTTTGCTAGTAGAAGTTCTCTATCACACCATAAAAAGAAGTGTGCATGTACAACATTAACAACTGTAGATACTACAGATAAATCTTCCAATGGAAATATACACTCCGTAGATACCATTAATAACAATATTCAAACTCAGAACAATATACAGACCCAAAACAATATCCAAAACATTTATAATATTCTTACTTTTCCAGAACAGGGTCAAGACTTTGATTTTATTTGTGAAAAAATTACAAATGCAACCATGAGAGGACTATTAAATACACCACAGAATCCAGCAATTAAGTTTAATAAGTTTGTCAATAAGGTATTGGAGGATCCACAAAATCGGATTATTCGTAAAACGAACCCAAATGCAAATCATAGTATGATACATACTGGAAATGGAGAATGGGAATTAGCATACGATGAAGATGTTTTACATTTATTAACGCATCATATGACAACTGCAGCGCTACAAAAAACAGAAGCAATTAAGAAAGATGTAGACAAAATGCGAGATCTCTATCATAAACTGGAACCTTTCAAAAATTATGTATTTGATATTAATACAGATAATGAGAGTAAGGCATATATAGATACCATTTATCGTATTAAACTAATAATAATTAATATGACAAAGAAATGGCTAAGTAGTCGGGAAGACAAACAATAGTCAAAACAATATAAAGAGATTTCTAAGATAAAAAGATAGATGTGTGATTTATTACTATATATCGTGTATCACGACGATGTATCTAAGGAAGTCGCTATGAAATACGCAAAATATCCATGGGCACGACTCTTGTTTATTCCTTCTACCAAATATCTGGAAAGTATTACATTCAAAATGTTACAAAAACACACAACAGAATGGAAAGACAAAAAGTATGTAGGTGTGCTGAAGTATAGCTTTGAAGGGAAAACACCCTTTTATGATTTTGAATCGCTATGTAGAAATGCTTCTTATGATCTGTTTACATTTGTTGGTCCAAATCATCATGCAGAATCCAGTCAACAATCTTCTATGATTCGTACTGCAGTTGGTTACCATCCCCTCTTTGCAACAATTTGGTCTCATTTATTAGTAGCTTCTTGTAAGATAGATGGTTCTGATGCATTCTCCAATGACATTCCAGCCTTTTATTCTAATTATTGGATTGCAAAGGTGGAGTTCTTTGAAGGATATATTCAATTCTTTGATCGTATCTACACCCTCATGGAAAATGACCCAAATGCAAAATATTTATTAGAACAGAATTCTTGCTATACAGAACCGCATATTCCTGAAGAAAAATTATTAAAAATTATGGGGGCGCCTTTTTATAAATACTATCCATTTATCTTGGAACGTCTCCCTTGCTTTTTCTTTTGGAAGGTTGGAGCAACCATTCATCTGGTAAGAGAAAACGATAAAGTTCCTATTCTATAATAAAAATTGAAAGGCTATAATTTTTACGAATAGAATATTAATAATGTCAACTAGTGTTACCTTTGTGGGCTTTAAAAGTCAAATTAATTATATTATGGATATTGAACCAAAAATTGTAAGTATTAAAGTTGATAACCTTTCTGAGGATATTATATCATGTAAAGGTTGTTCTTATCATGGAGTGATTACAGATATTCCAAAAGATATATTTCTTCCCTTTGCAGAAATTTTAGAGAAACAAATGAATATAGATGAAGAGTTTAAGGACCATGTCACTATTCTTATGCTTGTAAATGATACAGTTATGTTTACGGATCTATTATGTAATTCAGATGATTATACAGCTCATCCTCAAGATATGGTTGAACTTGCAAACATAGTTCGTGAAAAACTGGACAAAGTATTTCCTACACGAAAACTGACCTATCTTCCGCAATGTCAAGAATGGTTTAAAAAACAAGAAAAATATCATGTAGAACATAAAGAATCAATGAAAAAGATTAAAGAACAAATTGAACTATTTCAACAACTACATCCACACTAAATAACCTTAATTCTTCTTAGTTATTTTTTTCCTTGGCGGGAGCCTTTGCCTTTTTCTCCTTGGGAACAGCTTCCTTTTTATTAACAAGGGCTTTCTTCTTCTTACCCCCGCTTGTTTCATCCATACCCATGGATGAGGATGGTCCTGCCATATCTCTCTCTATTAAACGACAAGCTTGTTCCACTCTACCAATTTCCATATCTAAATGCAGGATTGCTTCTTTATATATCTCTAGTAATTTCTTAAGAGTATCTGTTTTCATAATAGGGTCCCTAGCACTTTTTGAAATAGCATAAAGTTGTCGCAATTTAGTTGGATTTTTAATCAACATTTGCGGCTTTTCTGACGATTCTGTAGTTATAGTTGTATCAAGTAACATATCAGCTAGGTCATCTATACTAACGATCGTTTTGTTAGAATTGTTAATGGTAGTTATTTTTTGTTCAAGATAACCTTTTGCTACTGTATATATATCAATCAACTCCTTACAAGCAGCAGGAGCAGCACCTTTTTTATCATATAGAATTGTGTTTGTAAGTTCATATACTTTTTTATTGTCCATGTCTATAACAGCTGTATAATCAACATCTTCTTTTCCTTTTGCGATCGCTGTTGCTGCCCTTGAAGCTTTTCGTGTTGAACTTGATGGTTCGTCATGACTGCTCATTTCTACATCAGTTTTTATCTGTTGCATAGCTTGTTCTCTCATACTTCTTCTTGCTTTTGGTCCAGATAAAGGTAATATAGCAGTGGGAGGGTGTGTTGCTACAAGCCTTTTAGTTTTACCCATAGTTGATGGTTGTCTTCTACCAATTGTTGTTTTTCCAAAACTTTTCATTAACTCTTCAAGTGGATCTTCTTCTACTTCCATATGTATGGTGTTAGTAGTTCTTCCTCTTGGTTTTTGTATACCTGCATTGCGAACACTTGATGTTTTTCGTTCGTCTTTTTTTCCTAGATTTTTTCCCACTCCTCCATCCATCTCCTCCTTTTTAGCATCTTTATCAATCGTTTTTCTAGGCATTTCTATATTAGAAACATAAAAAAGATATACTTCTCATTTATTTATTTTTTGATGCATTCTTTACTTGATACTTACTGGGAATTTTGTCCACCTGATAAAAGGTTGGTGTGTGATACATGGTCATTATCCTTTTTTCATCAAGTTTGTATTCTACTGAGAGTTTCTGTAATAAAATTTGATTTTGCAATTTTAAAATGTTACTTATCACACGCTCCATGGTATACTATATTGCTTTCACTTACTTCGAGTAGGTCAATTTTTATTTAAACAATATTGTAGTACTATAATCACAGAACAACACGATACCGTGTAATAATAATAAACTTTAGAGAAATGGCATATAACAGTAAGTACGAAGAAGATGATCGTAATCACGCACCCTATCATTCAGATGAATATTCAGATGATTTCTCAGATGAAGATGAAGATTATGAAGAAGATCATGAAATAAAGTATCTGTATGATAATGATGACGACGCAGTCTATCTGGATGATTCTATCGTTCGGACTGAATGGAAGCTTCTTAAACTAGGGGAGGCGCGTCTTCGTATATCAAATGAAGGACATATTCAATTTCTTGACATTAGTATGTTCTATATATCAAAAGGATATCGTGAAAATGGAACTCCATATCGGTACATTAATATTGAAGTATTTAACAGAGATATGCGCCAATATTACATACATGACCTAGTATGGCGTGCTTTTAACCAAGAAGATCCTCCACATGGATGGGAAGTACGCCACGCAAATCATACCCCAATGGATGAAAATCATTGTTATGAGAATCGTCTACAATACCTGGACATTTATCAAAAGACAGTATGTACAGAGTATAAAATTGAGAAGATTATTTAAACATTTGTAGTTATAGACATATAATAGATTATAAATGTATCATAATATGTCTTGGGGAATGCAAATGAAAGGAGGGAAAAAAAGAAAAGTTGAAAAAGCTCCTATTTTGGAGGAAGAAGAAGAAGGGGGTGGTTCTGCAATGCCTTTTCCAATTATGTTTCCAAAATCCAATGCGACCAACGTTCATTCCACACATAATCGTATTTACTTTAATGACGATGTTACACATGACAGTATGTCTTCTCTAAACCGAGAGCTAAGACTAATGGACGACAAGATGTCAGTGCTTAGTGTAACCTTTCAAATAGATCCTCCTCCAATTTATTTGTATATCACGACAAATGGTGGAGAAATCTATGCAGCAATGTCTGCAATTGATTGTATTCAACAATTGCGCTGTCCTGTATACACAGTAGTAGATGGTTTTGTTGCTTCTGCAGGAACTTTGCTTTCTCTTGCAGGTAAAAAACGCTTTATTCAACCAAATGCGTATATGCTAATCCATGAACTACGTTCTGGAATGTGGGGAAAAATGAGTGATATTACAGATGAATTTGACAATCTAAAGAAACTGATGGATCATTTGATCCAATTCTACACAGAACATTCCAAAATTACTGAAAAACAACTGGCAAAACTTCTTAAAAAAGATTCAATCTGGAATGCAACTGAATGTTTGCAAAAAGGTATTGTGGATGAAATCTACACACCAAAAACAATGTAAAAAAGGAATTTATTGACTAGGGCTATTGTTTTGTATAAAAACCTCTCTGTTTTTTACTTCATGTTCAAATACATTGGATATGTATTGAATATCTTCTTGGTCCAAAGGTTTTTTATTTTTCTGAAGAAAGAACATATTATGAGCGTAGGGTCCCACGGTACTAATATAACCGTTTTGAATTTCATAAGGAAACTGTATCAATAAATCTATCATATCTGAAAGTAATCCAATACGATCATTACAGCAAAATTCAAGAGTTGTTTTGGAAAGATTTGGAATATTGTATATTTGAACATTTGTACTTATTGGTAATACAATTTGATTTGTTTTGTGACGATCATATATATCATTATAATAATCATTTAGTATAAATTTATTCATAAATTGGTCTATTTCATGAGAATAAATTCCAGATCCATTTATTTTTTTTATATATAGAGTTGCACTATTTGTTCGGAGATGTGCCTTACGAATATCTATATCCATATCATGAAATTTATCTAAAATATAAGGCATCTTTCTCCAATTAATCCGAAATGATATTATACAATAAGGATTTCTAATAGATTCAATACGATAGAAACTGTTTTGCATTGCAATACATAGAAAAAAGACACTAGTTTAAATGGATTTATCTTCTTGTAAGAAGAAGCGTTGAAGGTAAAACCATGGGTTTCCCTCTCCTTCTACAGGTTGCACCAGTCTAAATAATTCTGGATGAAGGGCATAAATTGTAGCAATAATATTTTGATCTTTCCCTGTAAAATAATTATTCATCATATAGAGGTTCATATACTTGTAAAAGGTCTCTATCCATGTTTCAAAGATATCTTTGTGTCCAAGAAACATAGTTGCTCCAATTCGTGTAACATATTCAAATGATCTCGTTAATCCATTTTCTTTTTTAACAAAGTCTTCTGACTCAAAAGGTGTAATGTTTAAGAAATACATTTTGTCTTTACAAGCTGTTCTAAGAAAGGTATCACTTGGCCATCCATCTTTGAATAAAGATAGCTCCTCTGGATAACGAAAACATCCAATATCACACCACATAAAAAAGTCTGTTTCAAATGGATTTATACTCATTGCGCGATGGATAAACATGGACTTTTCGTTCCAGATCATATACAAGTTTTTATTATGAATATTTTTTTCAATATCTCGTTCAAGATCTTTCTCCCAATACTTCATATATTGTGGATACGCACAATACATATCTTCTAAGGGATAAACGTAAATATGTGTACTCTCTTCAAAAGGTTTACGAAGAGCAGATATATAGTCAAATGATTCTATATCACAAAAAATTATCATTTCATTATCAACCGTTGTTAAAAAATTGGTCATCCATTCTTGATAAGAATTAAGTGAATGTTTTGAAGGACTTTTATAATAACATGTAACAATTGTACAACGAGAAACCTCTTTTTTAACCTCGTCTATTTCAGGAAATTTAATATTTATTCCATCCTCCTCTCCAGTGGTCTTTCCAATTGCATCAATAACTTTAATATCCCAGTCATCTAAATCCATTTCTATACAACATTGAACTAAATTCTTTAATACTTTTATGGATAGTTGGCTTCGCCTTAGTTTTTTTGTACTTTCCCTTTTAGCATTCCAAGATATATTGCATAGGTTTTTAATGAAAGAAGGATTTAATGCTGTAGAAATTGTTATGTATGGAATGGTGCCAAGTGTAATTGTTGGGGGAATCTATATGTATATCGTAAATCAACCTAGTTTCAAAAAACCTACTAAGCTTCATGCATTCCTATTCATATTTAGTGGAATATTAACCTTTTATGGTTTCCTTATACAGCGTGAAGCTCAACTAAATAGTCCAAATATGGGATATGTAAATTCTATTCTTTACAGCAGCGCCTTAGTAACAATTATATTAACATCCATTATATTTAAAGATAAACTACATTGGCAAGGAGTATTAGGTTCAATATGCATTATTATTGGTTTAGGATTGATATCGTCCATTAAAAGCGACCACCATATAACCTAATAATTATTTTACCAAATGCAAAAATAAAACATATGAAGAAAAAAGAGGAACATATCCTAAAAATGAATGATATAAAAGAACTTATATTAAAATACTTTATAGAACTTATTGTACTTGTTCCATTGTTATTCGGTAGTATTTTATTAATTAACTATTTATCAAGAGAATCTTTTACGACAAACCAGAAAGTGTCTTTTGCATAACATATACTTCATTACCTAAAGAATCCTTTACAGGTTCTCCAGTAGTTTTTTCCCATCCATATTTCATATAGTATGGAATTAATTCTTCTTTACACCAAAGCTTCACTTCTTTAAACTTAAATTCTTTTGCATAATCCATACCATGTTGTAGAAGACGTTCACCATAACCCTTTTTACGAAATTGTGGATCCACATAAAGGTAACTAATAAACGGTTCAAAGTTCTTGCGATCTACTGCAACAGATCCAATACATTGATTTTCTGAAGTAATCATTACATACATTATATCTGAACCTTTCCAACGATCTAAAATATCATCTCTGGACATTCCCGGATGTAATTCTCTTAATTTTTCAGGTAATTCTTTCTGAATCTTCAAATCTGTTTTTTTATAGGGTAGAATAAAGTAAGATGTACTATATACCTCTAAAGGATAAACAGTTCCTATATCTGAATGATAACAAGCAATATCACTACATCTTGAAATTAAACCATAGTCTAACTTTGTTGGCAAGGGGGAAGAAGGTTCTATATAGGTATTTTTTAGAATTACAGACTGAGGAGGTAATGTAACTGTTTTTGAAGAATATATTTTCATAATCCATTTTATAATAGGAATAATCAGTAAAATAATAGCTACAAATAATAACTGCATATGTTGATTTCTTACTCAGACACCCTTTTATTTAAGTAAAAAATGAAACGCCACATATACAATATTATAAGTTGTTCTAATGGAATATATTTCCCGCAAGTTCAAAAAAGAGTATACCGCTATTAAAAATGGTACAAAATTACCCATGGATTGGGTTCAAAAATTTCTTTACACGCTACATATGTCCAATGAAAAATTTATATATCCACTTCCGTGTACTGAAGTAGTAAAAGCTTTTTCTTCCACAGATGTAGACTTTCTTCTTATTCTATCAGACACTCTAATGGAATATATTATGGAAATGAATCCAATCTATATTTCAAAAATAGATTCATACATCCAAGAATATAGGAATCTTATGACACAGGTATATCATCATACCGTTCTTAATTCTCTACAGATGTCAGAAGTAAAGTCAATCCTAAATCTTTCCTAGGTAAAATTTATTCATCAAGAATTGTTTTTCTTACATAAAAGCTACAAGAAAAAATGATCTATTTATTTCAAAAATATATAAAAGATGTCTATTGAATCAACCTATGTTCACCATGTATATGACGAAATCGCACTACATTTTGATAAGACTCGTTATAATTACTGGAAACAAGTCCGACTCTTTTTAGATAAAATTCCAAAAGGAAGTCTTGTACTTGATAATGGATGTGGAAATGGAAAATATTTAACATACCGTAATGATATTGAAATGGTTGGAATTGATTCATGTAAGGCATTGCTTGATATATGTTCTACAAAATATCAAGGTTTATTGGTACTTGCAAATGGATTACAGTTACCCTTTCAAGAAAATATCTTTGATTCTTCAATTTGTATCGCTGTATTACATCACCTTTCAACCTTTGAAAAAAGACAACATTTTGTATGTGAAATGGTTCGCTGTCTCAAACCAAACAAAAAAGGATTAATTACAGTATGGGCTACTCTTCAGGAACAACCGAAAGTCTTTCAAAAATGGGAACCTCTTAATACACCGAATGACTTCCTTATACCTTGGTCTAATAAGTTAAATGGAGGATCTATTTCTAAAAGATACTATCATCTATTTGACAAAGAAGAAGTACAATACCTATTTGATACTATCTCAAATATTGAAATTGAAGATATATTATATGAAAAATCAAATTGGTGTATTGTATTTCGCAAAACAAATTAAAGATAATAATTGTAACGATATAATATGGACTTTGATACAACAGTTGTTTTTACTTTTATTGGGGGAATTGTTGTTTCTATTATGGTAATAAAATATATAGAATGGATAACTATAACAGGAGTTATATAAAGAAATTTTAATATAGATATATTAATAAATAAATCAACTAGTAAATGTATTTCATAGTCCAATCGTCCGGTCTTCATCTTCATAAGGATCCACTACGAGTTCCTGTGGATATTGCTGCTGCCCACCCACTCTGTATAAAATGTAAACACTATATTGCTCCAAACAATTCATTTAATCTATCACCTAAGAATGGTTTTTGTAAATTATCAGGAATGATGCATGTAGTAGACGGTACAGTTGAATATGAAAAATTACAAGATTATCGTCCTTACGTATGTAAAGGACAATATTTTGAAAAGCTTCCTATAGTTCTCCTAAGTAAAAATATACAAAAAGAAGATACATAATTATGCAACTAAATTTGCTAATTGTGTATGCTTCAGAATATGTTTATTTTTTTGTAAGAAAGCATGATACATGTGGTCCCATGTATCAGTCCATGTTCCTTTTGTTTGATTAGACATTTTAAGTAAATAATTGGAGCTCGAGATATAAGGTTTTCTCATAGCAAAGCCACGATCACTCCAGGATCCCATAGAATAACAGTTAAATACCATCACCCATTCATAAGAATCTAAACTAAATTCGTACATCCATTTATAAATCATATCAGGATGATAGTTCGCAAGTGTCATATAATTTGAAATAACCATTAAACGTTGGATGTGATTAATATATCCATAATTCATTGCGTGAACAATGGTATTGTCAACCAACGGAATCCCAATATCTCCAGTATACCATGCTTTTGGAAGTTTATGAATGGAATTTTGAAACACATTTTCTTGATAGATTTCCTTTGGAACATAATGATAGTAATATCTTGTATATTCTCTCCAACCAATAATCTGGCGAATAAATCCTTCATAACTAGCAATATCTTTCTTGTATTTTGTAGCGCTTTCTATAACTTCTTTTGGTGTAATTAGTCCATTATTTATATAGATTGACATACCACTATGGTATAATAAAGGGTCTTTGTCAATAATTACATCTTGATATTTTCCATAATTTGCAAATCTTTCTTGAAAGAATATACGCATCCATGATTGAGCTTGTTCAGATGTAACTGGAAGTTTCGTAAGATATTCTGAAATCACTACATTCCAAGGAGCAATTGGTTTAGGATTTTTTGCGAATTCACTTTTCTCTATCCAATGAATACCGTCTTCCCATTCTTTTGCTTGACTATAGGTAGTTCTAAATGGATCTTCTGGTAATGGAATATTTTTGGAAAAGGGAATACGGTTATACACATCCATATTTTTTACATTTTCTAAAATATGTAGCTTCTTTTTGACATAGGAATAAAAATGGCTATGTTGTAAATGTTTCCCCTTCCGATCTTCTGCATACAGTGCGAGATCTTCACGGGTTATCATAAAAGATGGTGAGTTCAATCGTTGGATCTGAGGGATTTTTTCTAGCTTTTCTTCTAATAATAGATCACATGGATCTATATAAACACACTTTTTCTTTGAAAAAATCTTATATGAAAATGGTTTATCAATAGAATGATATTCAACTGTAAAATGTTTCTGTAATTGTTCAAGATACTTTTTATGAACTATATACATGTATAGTATACGTAGTTGATTTAAGCGAAGACTTTTCACAGCGTCACTACCTTTTCTTTTTCCATAATAAAGAGGTTCTTCTATAAAGTGTATTTTCTCAATAGAACCATTTATCCATTTCTTAAGAAGTGTAGGTTCAAATAATTGATTTGGAAACAACAAAAGTTCCACCATATCCTTATTAAGGAAATACATATTTCTATATAAAATCATCTATGAATTTACGTTTATTATTTCATAAAACATTTGGACCTATACGAAGATTTACATACTTAGAAAATGAAGAATTTATATGTATTTTAAAAACACCTGGATTTTCAAAACAGGATGTATATTTTTCTTTTACACCCAATGAACTCGTACAGATATCTGGAAGCAAGATTCTTTATGAAGGAAAACAAAAAATTATTACATTTGAATTAGATGAGCTGATTCATATTCCAATTGGTGTTGTAAAGAACACAATTCGTTGGAATGTAGAAAATGGTTGTACTATACTTCGTTGTCACCGTAAAATACCTACATAGTAGGGTTTGGACAAGGAGTTGGATGAACACCGCATGTAGTGGGGCAAGCTACCTGTGTGATCTTTGTTCCATCGTTGTAAACACAGGTAGATGCAGGAACTGAATGATAGCAACCAAAATAGGAAGAATCTAAATCATTCATTGGTTCTACTCCTGTCGCACCTGAGTGATATGGTTTACCAATATCTTTTCTTCTGGTCCATTTTTCAAAGGATTCAGAACGTGTATTTTCTATTTGTGAGAAGTAGGGACCTGCCTTCATAGAAGGATCGTGAGTAAAGCATAGGTTACGAGAAATACCTCCATTTAATAATAGTTTATATTCATCTCCACGGTCTGCAAGTTGTTGAAGTCGTTCACAGTTTGGATAGTCCACTTGATAAGCAAGAACACTTGCGTTCTGATCATATTCTTTCTTTGCAAGATGCATCATTGCCTGACAGGACATGGTACTTGCTTTTTGCATGCATGTTGTATCTGACCAACTTGTACTACTCATAATAAATCCTTAATCATACAAAAGATATAAAAATGTAAAAAACCCAAAAACTATTTTGTACCTAATTACTAATAGACTATTTATGAAACTTATAAAAGTAAACGAAAAGAATAAAAAGATGTTTGAAGAAGGTGCTCAGAAAGATAAACCAATGCTGATCCTTTTCTATGCTAAATGGTGCCCTCATTGCACTATGTTTGAACCAACCTGGAAAAAGATAGCAGATAGTTTAGCTACAAAACGTAACATTCAGGTTGCAGAAATAGAATATAGTAATATGGATCATGTTCCCAAAAAGTATAAGAAAATTAGAGGATATCCCACCATTCAAATGATAAAAGGTGGGAAAGTTTTGTCAGAATATAACGGTCTTCGTACACAGGACGGTGTTATGAAGTTTGTAAATACAAATACTTTATAACAAATAAGTATTAAAGAAAAAACTTTATAAATATGTATAAGAAGATGAGTGATCTATTGGAAGAAGATACACCTGTATTGTTACAACCCACTCAGGAAGAATTAGAGGACTTTAAAATGCGTGTTTCTGAATGGACAAAACTGGATGATCAAGTCCGTAAGTTAAACATTGCAATTCGTGAAAGACGAACTCATCAAAGAGCTCTTGCAGATGGGATAAAAACTTTCATGTCAAGTTATGGATATGATAATCTAAATACCAATCAGGGAAGAATTGTACATAGTGTACGTAAAGCTAAACAACCAATTAAAATTCATGAAATTCGTGAATTGCTTTTGGAAGGAAAAGCACTTTCTGGTGAACAGTTGTTTAAAGAAATCTTTGAAAAAGAACGACCAGTCGTTGAAAAACAATCCATTCGTAGAGTAATTCCAAAGGTATCTATGAGTCTGGAGATTTAGTGATTCCATTTTTTTTAAAAAATGAAACTATCAATAATGTTTCGTTATCATCCACTCTATTTTTCTCTAATCATGTCCCATACATTAGTAATTGTTGAATCATCCGCAAAGTGTAAGACTATACAAAAGTACCTAAATCATAATGATAAGCTAAAGAGCAATGGTCCTTACAAAGTAGTCGCCTCCCTTGGACATATTGTTGATCTTCCTCCAAAGGAATTAGGTGTAAATACTGATACCTGGGAGCTAAGTTATGAAACAATTCGTACAAAAAGTAAAGTTGTAAAACAATTAAAGGAAGAACTAAAAGAAGCATCTGATGTATATCTTGCAACAGACCCGGACCGTGAAGGAGAAGCAATTGCATGGCATTTAAAAAAATGTTTAGGTTTAACTTCTCCAAAGCGTGTTCTTTTTCATGAGATTACTTCAAAAGCATTAGAAACAGCTATGTTACATCCAACGATAATTGATCAAGAAATGGTAGAAGCTCAAGAATCACGAAGAGCTTTGGATCGCATGGTTGGATTTAAGGTATCCCCACTTCTATGGCATCGGTTTACTTCCCCTGGATTAAGTGCAGGACGAGTTCAGAGTGTTGTGCTACGTAATATAGTAGAGAAGTTCCAAAACTATGAAAAACACATTCCTGAATCTTTTTGGACAATGGAAGGAATCTTTAAAATAAACAAAATATCGCTGGAAGGAGATCTTGTCAACAAAGGAACCCAAAAGAAAATCCACTTTGAAGAACCATCCCCTTCTTTAAAAATCTTAGAAATCATCCAAAAACATCCAGATACACATTGGTCTATTTCTTATGAACTGAAAGCATCCCACACAAATCCATCTCCTCCCTTTACTACCTCTTCCCTTCAACAAGAAGCCTATGAAACCTACAAAATTCCAGCAAAATCTACAATGCAGCTTGCCCAAAAATTATATGAAGAAGGGCATATTACATATATGCGAACAGATTCTGTAAATATTTCAAAAGAAGCACATATAACTATAAAACAACATATTTCAAAAACCTATACAGAAACAGATTACGAGAACCGTATATACAAGAGCAAGGTTGCAAATGCACAAGAGGCACATGAATGTATTCGCCCAACAAAAATGTCACAAACAGCGTCTAGTTTAAATGAGAACCTGACGCCCTCCCATCGTAAGATATATGATTTAATATGGAGAAGAACAATCGCTTCTCAAATGATTGCAGCAACTTACGTAGATATAATCTATCGTATTAAAAGTAAGCTCCCTATTTTATCAGAATATGAATTTTATGGAAAGATTTCGCTTCTTCAAGAGCTTGGATATTTGAAAGTGTGGATGCCAAAACAACAACCATCCATTGAGTTGATTGAAGAATGGAAGAAACGAATTGCGGATGCTTCTCCCACAACATTTATCCATCTTTTCAAACTAATGTCCAAAGGAAATATTACAAAACCAGAAGGATTGTATAATGAAGCAGGAGTTGTACGATGGATGGAAAAAGAAGGAATTGGAAGACCATCTACCTATGCAACAATTGTAGACAAACTATTTGATAAAGGTTATATTACAAAAGGAGCAAATCCATTACAGACAGAATCCATTGAACATTACATTTTGGAAAACAATGAGATCTCAACACAAGAAGAAAAACTACAATTTGGGGGAAATGAAAAAGATAGATTTATTCCAACCGCCCTTGGTGTGAATGTTTATACATATCTTATAGAACATTTACCAAGTATTCTTAACTATAAATTTACATCTCAATTAGAAGAATCTTTGGATGAGATTAGTCGTAAAGAAAATACAAAGAAAAATGTTCTTACAAAGTTTTATCAGGAATTAGAACCAATCATAGAAAAAGAATTGCAGACAATGAAAGAATATCGTTCTACAAACAAAAAAGAGAAAACTGAAAAGAAAGCTTTGGCTCCAAAAGCTTCCAACATATTAAAGGAATTTCCTTCTGAGAATATGCAATTAGTCCAAACACGTTATGGACCTGCTTTGTTTCACACATCAAATAAAAACTTTGTATCTGTACAACCGTTTATCCAATGGAAAAAGATAGAAATAGAACAGATAGACACTTCTGACGTAACGTTTTTGAAGAAGTTTCCTATTAAATTAAATGAACAAACAACAATTGATTACGGAAGATATGGAATTTATCTAACACATAATAAAAAAAACATACGCCTGCCAAAAACAGTATGGGAATCTGTATATAATGGAACTTATATACCAGAAGACATTATTCGTATTGCTTCTTCATAAGGTTTCTCATAATTTAAACCATTGATTACTATTTATTACTACGTTAAATATGGCTATTTCTTATAGTCAAGCAGGACAGGATATTTTTGCACTTTATATGATGCGTAATAGAGCTTTACCAAAAACATATTTAGATATCGGTTGCCAAAATCCAATTCAATGCAATAATAGCTATTTGTTAGAACAAAATGGTTGGTGTGGAGTTTCTATTGATATAGAAGATTACCATGAACAATATAAAGAACATCGTAGAAATCCATTTTGCCAAGCCAATGTAACAATTATGGATTGGGATATTCTTTTCTACAATGTACCTTTTTATCAAACAAATACAATTGATTACTTATCCTTTGACGTAGATGATGCAACCTATTATGCATTTTTACATTTTCCATTTGATAAGGTACGTTTTAATGTAATTACTATAGAACACGATGCTTATCGTGTAGGAAATAACTTAAAAAAAATGATTCGTGAGAGACTTACCAGTTTTGGATATACACTTCTTTGTGCTGACGTAACACTTTCAGGATACGGAGCATTTGAAGATTGGTGGGTAGATATAGAAAATATAGATACTACACTTGTTTCAAAGGTACAATCTATTGGAAAAAATTATTTAGAAATATGCGAGTCAATGATTTCATGAACGTTTTGCATTTTCAATCGTCACACGTAAAAGTGTAAGTTCTTTTACAAGATTGGAAAGAATTGTTGCAATATTCTCTCCTTTATCATTTTCAAGATATTGACCTAAGATATAGTACATTGGGTCTTCGAGGGCAACTTCTTCTGGTGTTTCTTGTAGCGAGTTTTCGCTGCTGAGGGTTCCTTCGGAATCTGAGTCAAGTTTAACTCTAGAGGACATTTTTCATTTTCATCTCGTTTACTTCTTAAATGATTTACAATCCATGGATGGTGCAATAGTTCACGAATGGAGGGTCGTGCGTAAGGATCGGATTTTAAACATTGTTGTATAAAATCCTTTGCATCCTCTGAAATGGGATGTGGAAATTCAAGATCTGTTAGTAAACATTTCTTAATAAACTCTGGTTTTGTAGGATTTGTTTCACAAAGATTACGGTATCCGCTCCATCCAAAAGGTTTTCGGTGATAAAATAATTCATATGTAATAATTCCAACAGCCCATATATCTACTTCCATACCATACTCTAAAGAATGATCTTGTTCAATAAATGAATATAGTAATTCTGGTGCCATATACTGTAATGTACCTACAAATCCATTAGCTTTATGAGAATTCTGTAAAATACAAGAATAACCAAAGTCTCCTACATAAAGTTGCTTTTTATGAACAAATATATTATCTGGTTTTAAGTCTCTATGAACAATATCTCTTATATGTAGACGATAGAGAGCAGAAAGTAATGGATATATTACCTCAGTAATAATGCAATGATTGGAAGAATATTTATATAAATAATTCCCCAATGTTGATTGTGTCATATACTTTGTCATAAGTCCCCATTCGTGTTCTGTTTCATAATAAAACCATAATGGTAATATATTTTTTTCACCATCCATTATTTTATTGCATTTAATCTCTATGTCAATATATTTCTTTCTTCTCTCCAGTTCTTTTGTGGTTAATCCTTTCTTGGAATAAATCTTTAATGCACCTAATTGATTTAGACGTACATTTTGATACTTGTCAACGGTAGTATATCTTTCGTGATAAATCGTTTCAATGTATTTCCAATCCTGTTTTTTAAATACATCTACTTGGATTGGAGAACCAGACAAGGTAAAAACCTTGGTGTCCATCTTGTACAATTAAAGAATGGAAAAATTTATGTTAGAACAGTAGAGAGGCAGATGTCTAAAGCATACATTATATCTATTATTGTAGGTATTGCAATTTTTATGATTATCTTTTGGTATAATACGAAGAATAGTTTGGAAAAGTTTGATGGATCTCCATCTCCCGCTACAGCGGCTCCTTCTCCCGCTCCTTCAACTAATACGGTACAAGATCCAAGAAGTATTAAGGATCTAATTAACTCATTAAACACTCTTTTAACCTCTGTTGGCACAGGTGATGTTCCTGCCACCTTTAATTATACAGAAGAATTTGATAACATTCCAAATAAAAATAACTTACGGATTTATCTAACAACATTTAGTGACAAAGCTAAATTTAACGAAACTGTGGATATTTATAATCCTATGGCACAGAAATGGAACAATTATATGACCGAAGACCAAGGATTCTTTATTGTATCAACGCAAGTTCTTCCAGCAACTATTAAGGTACCAAATGGACTTGCTTTGAAGGACAAGACACTAAATGGAATACGTTCCGATGAGATTAATAAAGCAGATTATCTACTAAAATCATTTACTGCAACATTTTTCCTACGAATTAATAGCATTACATTTACCAAACCTGAAGATGTAATAGAAATATTCAATATCTTTGTAGAATCTCCTAACTACGTACGTTTTACATTAGAACCAATTAGTGAAAATAACGTAATTAGTACTACAAATGTACGTGTAAATCTACAAGTCGGAGGATATGAAAATAAATATAGTTTCGTTATCCCGATAGACACCCTGAAATCAAATGGTAATAGTGTTGTTATTTCTATGATATATGATGGTACTGGAACAGCTGATGCAAAATTAAAACTATATATCGGTGATACACAATATGAAAAAGTGTATACACCTATCCCCACCCTTCAATTAGGTAACTCCAGAATACGTATAAATGGTTATTCTAACTTTGACGCCACTCTATTTTCATTTATGTACTTTGCAGCTCCTCTTTCTTTAGAACAACACAAGGACATTATCACCTATCTAAATAAACAACAATCTGGCGTATCTCATATTATATCGGAGGTGGCAAGAATGACAGAAACACAATTGGAAACCCTACGTACGTTTGTATCTGATCAAACGTTAACGGTAGATGAACTACGAGATAAACTTTCTAAATGTACTGCAGAATCAAGTGCTCGTGGACCCGCACCTGAAGAAGAATTCAAATATAATATTTCTATGCTTGGTAGAAGTTCAATCTCCACAAAGGACTTGGAATCATGTTCTATATTAAAAATTAAAGATCGTCTTGAGAAAGAAATAGTTGAAGCACCAAGTGCTTCTCCTGCCCCTTCTACAAGTAACGCACCAAGTACTTCTCCTGCCCCTTCTACAAGTAGCGCACCAACATTAGCTCCTTCCTCTTCTCAGAGTCCTTCATGGCCTTTTAGTATTAATATTCCCTTCTTAGACAAAGTTGCTCCAAAAGAGGTAGACTTCAATAAAATATCTAGAGGATACATTAATCGCACCGTTGAATAAAAATATGTTATGACATTGATAGTTGTTCCAATCTTTTTTTTACTTGTTTTACTCCATTGTAAAAGATGTAACATTCCAATGGAAATTTACAAAGACGCGAGGTAGCAGTAATTGTTCCACTGTTCATTGCATTATATTGATGTTCTTTATGAATTGTATCAAACCACAATACTATTTCAGATGGACTATATTTTTTCAGATACGGAGATACAATATCAACAAGATCGTTTTTTGTACAATATGGAGAGCGTGTTTTATTTTTATCTACCAAAACATATTTCCAACGTTTTTTAAAGCTTTCTACAAATTGTTCACATGTATACACAGTTGACTCTTCTACAGGACGATCCACTTCATTTTCCATATCCTCTATATAAACATCTGGAACAGATACTCCCATATTAATTCTACGAAAAGCCTTTACAACGTCTATATCATCTACTTCCATCAAAATGTCCAAATCAATCCAACATGTAAAACCTTTCATTCGGTATAGCCTTATTAAAGCTTCTCTCCGATGATTTCCATCAAAACACATTAATTTACTATTACCATACCCACCTTTAATCCATGCAAGATATACTCTATTATCTGGTTCACCTTCTTGTTCAATACTTTTTATAATTTCAAATACACGATCTGTATCTGGATTTCTATTTCTATACCATATATCGGTATAATACACTAAGAAATCACTTCTTACAGAATATAATATTCTTTTATTAGAAAGAGTTCTCCTTTTCTTAATCCATGGTGCGTCCTTGGTATTTGCAAGAGACAATATTTGAGAGATTGTTAAATGATACGGTATAGTTGACATTTTAGGTATCTATGTAATAATATAGAGGGCATTCCTTTAACATAAATAAAAAATGAGTATACTTTATAAATTTTTTTATATGAAGAATGAAAGGTGTGAATGTTTTTCGTACATCTAGCAATCACAATTCTCCATCCTATAATAAACCCGTGTTTCAATCCTATCCAGCACGGGGAAATATTACTATCCGTGATGTTCGTGAAGTACATGACATATGTTGTACAATTCCAGATCTAAAAAACAGAAATATCGTATATGAAATGAATGGAATGGATGGAGATGCAGTAGTAAAATATATTGACGCAGTTGAAAAAATGTATTTATCATACCATATGCCGTCATATAAGACAAATGTGAAAGAAAAATTATTTGAGAAGTTTGAATACCGTGATGATAATAGACAATATAATATATTTCATAAGATCTTTATCATATTCTCTATTTGTAAAAATATATAAGTTATGATTTTTATAAAATTAATGTTTTTCCAATACCTAAAGCAATAATTATCCCAAGGCAAATAAGTACATATGACAGTATAATAATAAGGTCTTGTTGTTTTGCAACTGGTTTCTTTTTCTCATTTTGCAATGATAAGATTCCAGGGACAATCAATAAAATCCCGAACGCTATATAAAGTAAAGTAAACCATATAGAATTATTCATCTTCCTATTTGTATTAAAGATATTTAACATTTATTTGATTAATAAAGAACTATGAAAATAGTACTAATAGCCCCAGGAATTGTAGCGATCCCTCCTCCAGGATGGGGAGCAGTAGAGATTCTCATATGGGATCTTAAAATACACCTGGAAAAAACATACAATGCAGATGTAGTTATTATTAATACTCCTCATTGGTGGGACATTATCCAATATACAAATGAAAATAAACCAGATATAGTTCATATACACTATGATGCATTTTGGAAAGTAATTCCATACATTGAGTGTAAAAACATATTTATTACAAGTCATTATGGTTACTTGGAACAAAAAAGTACTTGGTTTCCGAGATATCATGAAATATTTAAAGGATTTCTAGACTCTGGTGCATATATACATTGTCTATCAGATGGTATAAAACAGGTATATGAAGACCATGGAGTTCCAAAAGAAAAACTATATGTTATTCCAAATGGAGCGAATCATCATAACTTTGTATTTTACGACAAACCCGCTTATCCAGATAAAACTATCTATCTTGGAAAAATAGAACCACGTAAACGTCAATATGTTTATCAAAACATTCCCTTTATACATTTTGTAGGAAATAATGCAGACAATGGATTTGATCATTCTTCTTCTAACTACTTACGGGAATGGTCAAAACAAACTTTGTATAATAATCTTAGTAACTATGCAAATCTTATGTTACTAAGTGATGGAGAATGTCATCCATTAGTAGTTGCAGAAGCACTTATATGTGGTCTAGGAGTTGTTGTTTCAGAATATGCTGCAGCAAACTTAGATCGTTCTCTTCCGTTTGTAACAGTGATTCCAAATGACAAACTAAATGATCTAGAATATATCACTACAAAAACAAAGGAAAACCAAGAAATTTCATTAAATATGAGAACTGCTATTCGTTGGTATGGTTTACAGAAATTTAGTTGGAGTTATATTACAGCTGCCTATTATAAAATGTATGAGTCTGTAAGTTCTCCTCTCACGGCTTAAAGAGGTTCTTTTTATTTCTGTTAATGCGTATTGTTATTATTGGTCCAAATTCTATGATTCCTCCAATTGGATGGGGAGCTGTAGAATCTTTAATTTGGGATTATAAGTGTTACTTGGAAGAATTCTATGATTGTAATGTTCTTATTATTCATCAAGACGGAGACAATGAAATTATACACAAAGTAAATGCCTTTCAACCAGATATTATACATATTCACTATGATAACTTTTGGTATTTATGGAATAAATTTCAATGTAAAAAGGTCCTGATTACCAATCATTATGCATACATAGAACATCCACAATTTAGAAATCATGAAATTACAAAAGGAATCGCTACTTCTGGAGCAATCATTCATTGTTTATCAGAGGGAGTTCAACGAGTTTATACACAAGAATATAATGTCCCTATTTCTAGAACTTTTGTACTACCAAATGGAGCAAATGAAAAATTATTTACCTTTATTGAAGATGCCATCTATCCTAATAAAACGATTTATCTTGCAAAAATAGATTATCGGAAACGACAATATATTTATCAATACATTCAAGCAATAGACTTTATTGGAAACTATCATGATAATCGTTTTCATATATCTCATCCAAACTATAAAGGAGAATGGTCAAGAGAATATCTATACCAACATCTTACAGAATATGCAAATCTTACCTTGCTAAGTGATGGTGAAGTTCATCCACTTGTGTGTTGTGAGGCACTGCTTTGTGGTTTGGGATTGGTAGTTTCAGAATATGCAGCTGCTAACTTGGATCGTTCTTTACCCTTTATAGATGTAATTCCAAATGAAAAACTGGAAGATCTTGAATATATTTCATGTATATTGGCTAAAAATCGCAAAATATCTATTACAATGCGTAAAGAAATTAGGGAATATGGAATTCATATGTTTGGTTGGCATAATGTATTACAAAAATACATTTCAACACTACAACATCTTTCTATACAATCTATTTAAACCTAAATAGGCTTTTATAGTATAATAATTTTACTATGTATAAAGCAGTCTCTGTATATACTCGTTTACCGTCTACTTTTAAAAAATCTAAAAATATAATTGTGTCTACTCGTGCGGGTATTTCTCTTCCACCAAATATTCCAATTTTTACAAAACCTATAGAAACTGAGAATGTTCAATCATTTATACAATCCAATACAAATCTATTTACTGCTGCTCCTCCTTTACATATAGATGATGAAGATTGGATTTACAGTGATTTTGTAAAAGCAGTAAAAGTAGATAAAATTAAAGCTGTTTACATTAATGCAAATTCTCTTGGAACACAAGTAATTACAAAAGAAGGCGATCGTGGGTTTGTTCAACTTATTCCAAATGAAATACTCCTCCAAAATATGTTAGATCATAATGTTGAAATTCACTATACTCGTGAAATGAAAAATAATTCAGCAGTACAATTCAAGGAAGCAGGAGATATATTCTTCCAAGTACTAGGTGTCTTTTTACTATTTCAGCTGATCTCTATTGCAGTTCGCATGAACCAAGGAGAAAACAACCCTTTTCAATTTACAAAGAATATTGGAAAGCAATATAATACAGAAGAAGATGTATTGGTTACATTTAATGATATCGCTGGTGTTGAGAATGCGAAAGAGGATCTTATGGAGATAATAGACTTTCTACAGAATAAAGAAGCCTATACCAGTATGGGAGCTAGAATTCCAAAAGGCATTTTACTTGTTGGTCCGCCAGGAACAGGTAAAACATTAATGGCGCGCGCCGTAGCAGGAGAGGCAAGTGTACCTTTTTTTTCATGTAGTGCTTCTGAATTCATTGAATTATTTTCAGGGGTGGGTGCCTCTCGTATTCGTGAGCTTTTTAAAAAGGCAAAAGAACAGGCTCCGTGTATTATCTTTATTGACGAGATTGACGCTGTTGGTAAAAAACGTGCTTCAAATGCGGGCGTATCTAATGATGAACGTGATCAAACTATTAATCAATTGCTTACAGAAATGGATGGGTTTTCCAATAATAATGGAGTTATTGTGATGGCTGCTACAAATCGCCCAGAACTATTAGACGAAGCATTAATTCGCCCTGGTCGTTTTGATCGCGAAGTCAACGTAGATCTTCCAAATAATGCAGGCAGGAAAGATATTTTAAAGCTTTACATGCAGAAAAAACCAATTGCAAAAGATGTTGATGTTAATAGACTTGCAGCAATGACAATTGGATTCTCTGGTGCAGAATTGGAGAATCTATGTAATGAAGCAGCAATTTATACTGCTCGTCAGAAGAAAACGGAAATTTCTCAAACCACATTTGAATATATTTATGATAAAATTACATTGGGTGCAGAATCAAAATCTAATGTCATTACAGAATCTAAGAAAAAGATTATTGCATACCATGAAGCAGGTCATACATTGTTAGGAGTTCTTATGGGAGATTATGATATTCTTCGTAAAGTATCTATTGTTTCAAGAGGAAATGCAGGAGGTATTACTTTCTTTGAGCCATCTGAAGAAAGAATTGATATGGGACTTTATACACGAGAATACCTTGAAAATCAGATGGTTGTGCTTATGGGAGGACGCGTCGCAGAAGAGCTTACATTTGGGACTATGAAAATTACCACAGGTTCTTCTAATGATTTAGAAAGAGCAACTGAGATTGCAACTGAAATGGTTGTTCAGTTTGGATATAATGAAGTATTAGGTCCTATAAATCTTAGTAACGAGGAATTAATTCAGAACGCTCTAGGTACAGAAATTTCTTCAGAAGTCCGATTTATTTTAGAAAATGCATATATAGTAGCACGAAATCTAATAGAAAAACATGAATATTATCTAATCAAGATTGCAAAAGCTTTAATTGAAAAAGAAACATTAGATAGTAACGATGTACTCAATCTACTGGAAGGTATGACATGTGATATTAAGAATTCAAATGAATTAAACAAAAATGAAAAGAATGTACAAAAATATGACTTAGATGCTTTCTTAGAAGACCAAAATGTCTTTGAGGAAGAAGAGAAATAAGTTTATATTTTTTCATATATTAATAAGTACATTTTACGAAGATCTGTATTTTTATGAATCATACGAAGTGTATCATTTGTTTTTTGTTGAAATTGATCTATATTAAAATTCGTAGGAACCTTTAAGGCAATATATTTTGTATGTAATGATAATATATTACACACGTGGGATAGTTCTATATCAGATAAATATAGATCTATTTTTTTCTTAGATTTATAATTGGGACCACCCCATGGTGGGTCAAGAAATAACATATCTTGTTCTAATAATGGACAGGTTTCTATGATACTACCAAGATGTACATCTGTATTTTGTACATCTAACAGGTTTAAGTTTTTTTGTAAATAAGAACATCTTAATGGATCTACCTCTACTGCATGAACCTTCTCAAAATATTTTGAGAAGGAATATGTATTTCCTCCTACACATGCAGTCCCGTCCGTAATTGTTCGCACATCAGATATATTCTTAAAAATATCTTTTGATATCTTGTCTGCGGTATATTGGTCTGTTACACTATAGAATGCTTCATCATCTAATAACAAATCTTTTCTTTTATCCAGTGGTATAAATCTGAATAAAAAGTCTCGTTTATCTTCCATAGAATGGAATCAAACCTCTTGATTTATTTAAGGAAGTTCTTGTTTAAAACACTTTTCCAATAATACACGCTCTTGGGAAGGATCACTCTCACGATAGTTCGTAAGAGCATTCTTTTTTTCTTGCACTTGTTTCTTTAATACTTTCACTTTTTCTTGGTTTATTTTAATCACCTCTTCTGCTTCAGAAAATAGAAGTACTTTAAATTCTTCTTCTTTTTGTTTAATATCTTCTCTACACAATCGTTTTTCTTCTTTTCCCTTCACCTTTTTACATTCATCCATTAATAGCTTCTTTTCATATTTAAGTTTTTCCTTTGCCTTTGCTTTTTCTCCTTCATTTGCAATTATTGTTTCCATAGAATCAGTGATTTGTTCTTCTAACTGAACCATTTCACGTACCATCTCTGTTTTATTACTTTCAGACATTGCTACTGGAATTGTTTTTAGAATTGGGTGAGCAAATTGTCGTATATCTGTCTCCCGATTTAAATAACTAATGTATCCAGATGTTTTTGAAAGGAAATCAATTGGTTTTGTAAATAATCCGTCATTTGTCAGGTACTCTTTCTTAAAATCATCATAATTACTTGCAAACTGATCTTTTCTTGGACGCATTAAATTTAATAATTTAACCATTTGCATTGGATCTTCACTATAAGGAGTTGCTGTCATTAGGAGTAAACGTACAGAATCATCCTTTGAAATCTCATAGGAATCAAGAATCTTTTTATGGAGAACTTCAAAATTTGGCTTCTCTTGAGGTTTGAGATCATACGATAACAGTTTATGTGCTTCATCAATAATGATTAATGTTTTTCGCAAGGGATCTTTTTCACCATTTCTCTTAACCATCTCTTTGTAAAATTCATTCTTTCCAGTCAATAGATTTGAAAACTGTTTATAAGTAATTGGTTCAATCCAGTTTTTATGAATATATTTTAAAGGATGTTTCAATGCATCTTCCACATCTAGTTTTTCTTTTTGTTGTTGTAAACTAATTGAACATACCTGCTTGAACATATTTTTCCAAATATCTCCGCGTAGGGTAGATCGTGTTACCCATAAAATAGTATAGCCACTTTTTTCAAAGGATTTTGTAGCGATAGATATACCACTACACGTTTTTCCAGTTCCTGTAGAATGCCATACTAGAAGACCTTTGTATGCTGACTCTGGAGTAAAGTATTCTTGTAATGCTAACTGACTTGGTGTAAACTGAATTTTTGTTAAATCACTATTTTCTTTTTTCTCATCTTTTTTTTCTTCACATTTATTTTCCATAACAACCTCAGGCCATTTTAGTTTCTTATAATGTAGTTTCATGAAGGATTGCATTTCTAAATAATCCATGATCTTCTTTGGAGGTTCTGGAGGAAGATCTAATTGGTCTATGCTATTTTGTATAAATCGTAAAATATCTTTTTTTTGTGAATTAACATACTTATTCGTAGTCAAAGCATTTAATTGTTCTTCTAATTTGGAACGTTGATTATAGATATATTGATCTGGGTTCTTCCAAACTGCTTGAAGTTTTTGACAAAACTCTTTATTTGAAATTAACTCTTTGCATAATACTGATCTCGGTTTACGTTCTGTAATATAGTCGTTAATTGTAATCTTCGGTTTATATGTATACCAAATAAGAAGCATCAATTCCGTTGGAATAATCATAACGTTTCCTTTGCATCCATTTTTACAGTTGAAGAACCCATGTTTCTCTATCTTTACACCTACCTTTTCTACAATTTCTTTAGGTTGTTTAAACTTCACTATTTGATCCGCATATTTACTATCTACTTCCTTTACAATTTCCATAAAATCAGAATCTTTATCTTGTCCGTAAGAATGAATATTTTTATTTAGTTCAAAATCTATAGAGCTTTGAATACATTTTTTCTCAAGTTCCTTTGCAAAAGACTGTTTGGAAACATCAATGTTACTATACTTCATAAATAAATCAAACATTGTCTCTGATTGGTCATCTACTTCACTTCCTTCTGGTAACATTGTTTTATATGTGTATACATATAGAGGCCAACCATTTGTTTTGTCAAATGTTAATCCGCTCTGTCCACAGAAACGGGTTCCTCTTCCAATAATTTGTTTTTGATCTGCTTTAGTAATGGGTGTTTCCATGATATGAACATATTTGATATCAAATAGATCTATTCCTTCTTTGAATCCATAGTCAAGAACAATGAAACGTAATTTTTCACCATGAATGTTATCCGGTCGTTTATTAAACATATCCAAAATCTTTCTACGGAAGCGAATTCCGACATCTTTATTATAGATCTTGGTAGAACAAAGAATCGCAAAGGTTTTGTCTGTTTTCTTTTCAGATTCTATGATCTCTAAAGATTTATCATACACCATTGTATAATTATGTGACAGTAGTGCAGCACCAATTGCTTTTGCACCACCAGCTGCTTTAAGATCAGAAAAGATCATATGTTTAAAATGTTTGTTAAACTTTTTCATATCTGCCGCGTCCAATTCTTCAATATGACGAAGTAGTTCTTCCATTTTTGGTGCAACTATCTCCAAGTCCTTCTTTACACGTTGTTTATCAAATAACGGATTATCCATTTTATGATGTGGTTCATAGATTGACCAGTTTTCAACCTGACGAACACACTCCGCTTCTTTTTTCATAAATCTCTTAACATATCTATACATTAATTTTCCTGATTCATTTCATGAGGATAACATAAATTATGTATTGTAAGAGGTTCTGTTCTCCCAACTCTCTGTGCTCTTCCAACTGCCTGCATTTTCTCTTGTTGCATACTGTGATAAATAATTACATCGGTTGCACAACTAATATCAATACCACATCCTGCATGGAATGTATTTAATAGTATTACTCTTGTTCTTTGTTGTTTAAAATCTTCTAAAATGTTCATCATATGTTGTGTAGAACCTTTGATCTCACTATGAGTGACTTGATGATTGTTTAACATTTGCGAAAGTCTTCCAAAAGTAGTATCCATTCTGGAAAATACAAGGAAACGTCCATGAACTTTCTTCTGAATAATATCTAATAATTGATCTTCTTTTGAAAGGATCATTGGAATGGTATTTAATTCTAATTTATCTTTTACTATTGCCACCACTTTAGTAGAGTCTATAACTGTTCTGCATTCTGGACAATGTGATTGTGAATGACGTGTTCGTAAGTTTGTTTGCATCCATGTTAAAATACATTGTCCACAAAACATGTGAGAACAACTGAGATAAATAGGATTTTCCAAAGAATCATAACAAATTCCACATGATTTTGTAGTGACTTCTTTGAGTCTTTCTTCAATAGATTCTTTACGGGTAATAAATCGTTGCAGTTCTATTCGTAATGTTTTGATCCGACTCTCCTTTACGTCTGGCTCTAAATCTAAAGATTCTACAAAACCTATTTCTTTTTCGGTATTTCGTATATCTTTTTGAATATCCGTAAGAATCATTTCTACCAATGCATCTTCTGTCTCTGCAGATCCTCCAAGCTCTCGGATTGCACCAGATATATCATTTACATTAATTTTTTCTTGAACAGATGCCGTTAAGAATGGTTGAATTGCTGTCAGTGTTTTCGTCATCTTACATACATAATAATGCTCTACAGGGGGAGGAACATTAAAACTTTTCCGAACAAATTCAATATCTCCTTTAATTAAAATATAATGAAGTCTCTCTACACTATGTTGTATCATTTGAAGAAATCCAGAATATAATGTTTTTGAATAATTATAAAAGAACAATTCTTTGTAGCTACTTGTAATTAACCATAAAAATTTATAATTAAATTCATAAATTTTTATGATAATTGTATGTGCTTCATCTACCATAATGCGTTCAAATCCATAGATATCTGTATCTGGATCTATATCTTTATAATAATCAATTAATGTTTGTAATGTAGTATTTTTAATTAAGACAATTTCAAACTTTTCAAGGTATGTTTTTAGTTCAGAAATAGACACAGGGAGATTCTTCTTAATAAAATTTAGATTCTCAATTGCAATATACGTTAATTTGGTATCATTCTTTATAGTGTTCTTCCATTGTACATATACTGGACCTCTTGGAACGACTACCAATGTTGTACGGATTAGATTTTCTACAAAAGCTCTTTGTGTATTCTCCTTTGTAATTTCCATATATCCATATGAATTATGGTAAGTAGATCGTTTAAAATTTGGTAAATGTATTTCATCTTTTGGAAGTGCAGCTATAATGGCTAAAGCAATCAATGTTTTTCCAAAACCAACAATATCACCAATCACTCCAATATTAGATTTTAGCTGAAAATATCCAAAAATATTAGGATTTTGATTATAACCATAAGGTATTTGTGCTCTTGGATTGGGAACATAATAACTTGTATGTTCACATTGTTCCATTATTTTTGCTTTTTGTAAACCTGCACGTTGATGTGGTTTTAAAGAAACAACTATCCTCTCTGGCTGAGAGTGTTGTTCGTCATATTCTGAAAGAATAACAGAGTAGAAATGAGTACTCATAACAAAACTATAAAATAGAAAGATTCCTAACCTTTAATATAAAAAGATGAAACAAAAATGATTTAAGAAAAACCGTACTTTCTATACTTCTTTATAAACTCTTCCTTATTATAGATAACTAACCCCAAGGTTTTTGCTTTATTTATCTTCGCAGAATCCTCATCTTTATCTATTGCGATAACTATACTTGTTTTTTTACTAACACTAGAAACCATGTTTCCTCCTAATTCTTCAATACGGGTTTCCCAGTCTTTGTTTCTGAATCCAGTGAAAATGAGACTCATATCTTTAAAGACCATATCTTTCTCTTTCGTTGGAGGAACGGGAGCTTCTTTCTTACACTTATATCCAATATAAGCTAAGAATTCATAGAACTTAGGAAGATTATCAAGGAATTGTTTTTCAGTAATTTCACCAATTCCTTCCGTTTGTTTCAATGAAGTAATTAGTTTCATATCTAATATTTCAGGATTGGTTTCAAGAATAGATTTAACACGTCTTTCTCCAAATCCTCTGCCAAACAAGTTACTCGCAACCATTAGTTGGAGACAGTTTGTATTTCCATATTTTGCCTTAATAGATTCATAGATCTTTTCTGCAGTTTTTTCTTTGATACCCTCTACGAGTAATAAATCGGCTTTTTGTAGGGATAAAAACTTAGGAATTGTATCAATTCCCTTCTCAAACAGTTTCTTTAGAATTCCTTCTCCCACATAGGTTATATCAAGTGTTTTTACAAAGTGTTCTAATTGACGAAGCTTCATTTGATCATTATCTGCGTCTTTCTTGATACGAATATCAACATGACTTTCTGTCCATTCGTAAGGAATAGTTGGCATATAGGGTTTTCCAGTTGTTGATGAAGTAATTACACTTACGATATGAGGAATTACATCTCCAGAACGAATAATACGAATCTTTGAACCAATTCCTAAATTATTTCTTTCAATAAAGTCTCCATTAAAACCACTTGCTTGTTTAATTCGTACATTGTTAATGTATACAGGTGTAAAGTGTACCGTTGGTTTAATTAAACCATCTTTGCTTACATTCCAATCTATCTTTAACACAACTACTTCTGCCTCTTCATGAGTATGTATTGTCTTATATGCAAATGCATATTTAGGGTTTTTACCTTTAATAATATTATGAGCTGCATTATCACGTATAACAATACCATCTATTTCATATAAACTTTCTTTTCTACGTTGCAATAGATATTTTGATAAGCTATCATTGTTAACTTCTTGAGGATCAATCATATGATGATATACGGTATTGAAGCCAAGTTTCTTAATAAACTCTAATCCTTCAAAGAAAGGCATACGTGGTTCAATTAATTCATACGCTACAAATTCTAAGTGTTTCGCAATTTCTTCATCAGGATGTTTTGCATTCAAAGTTCCTGCAGCAACATTTCTCGCATTGGATCCTTTATGTTTGATCTTATCCCATCCTTTCTTTGATATAATTAATTCACCTCTCACGAGCAAAGGGTAATCTTTTTTCATATTAATCTCTCGGTTTGTCATCATTTCATCCACACTTTTATAACTTCCTTCCAGATATTTTAGGATAGATGAAATATTTCTTCCATATGTACCATCGCCTCTTGTAAACATCTGTACTGTTTTGCTCTTAGTTAGAGCAAACATTCCTGAATTACCGTCCAATTTTTCAGAAATAACATAAGGAGGATTATATTTAGATGTCCATGCCGATAATGCTTTGGGATCATCACGGATTTTATCTAAAGATCCCATCCATTCTGGAAGTAATTCTTTATCTTGGGTCGGCGCTCCTATTTTTTTAAAGAATGGATGAGATGGTTTTTTCTTACGGGCGTACTCTTCAATCCAATCATATAAATCATCAGATATTAGTGTATCTGCATTGTTTCTATAATATTCATTTGCAAGTTCTAAGAAATCCATAATATCATCAATGCTAACCTTTTTTACATAACCTTTAGGGTTTTCAATAAAGTCAGGTATTGAAAATGTAGACATTATTAATTCTATATAGTTGGGAATATTTTATTAAATCATTTTTTACATTTTTATAAATAATTGAAGGACCTCTAGATATATTTTAAAAGTTTTGTATATATATATATATTTTATGTAATGTTGAGTAAGGTTAAAGTGACCTACTCAACATCTTACTCAACATTATAATCAAACCATTATAGTATACTCAACATTTAGTCAAATTAAAAAGCACAGTAAGGACAATATTCTATATATGATAACATTTGCTATAATATAATGTATAATTTGTTATTACTGTACATATTTACATTTGTTACGGATAGTAAGGAGTATTTATAGTAAATGAAATAATTACGAAAGCATTCTTACTTACTCAACATTTTAATGATGACAAGTGCATCATTTGTTGAGTAAGTGCATCATTTTTCAAAATAATGTCATCATTTTTCGTAAAAATGTCATCATTTTAGTAAAAAAAGCATCATTTTAGTAAAAAAAGCATCATTTTTAGATTCATATAGGAATGGTGTGTATTTTTCGTAATAATGATTTTAAAAAGCAAATACAGGTTCATTTAAAAATAAAAAATCCTATAGGTATAGATTTTACTCAACATTTTGTAAACATATGTGTTCAGTTACTCAACAATTTTGTTGTGAACATTGTAACTATAAAACAAATAGAGAATATAACCTTACCAGACATGTCATATTAAAACATTCTGACAATAAAAAGTATTTTTCTTGCATTGAGTGCAATAAAACTTTCAGTACGGTATTTAGTCTACAAAGACATGTAAAAACAAACTGTAATGGCTTACTCAACAAAAACTCAACAAATTTAACAGATACTCAACAAAATTGTTCAGTTACTCAACAATCTACAACGTGTGAATATTGTCACAAAACATTCACTACTTCAGAATATTTGAAGAAACATTATGATGGGCGCTGCAAGGGTGTACATAATCCATTGGAATGTCCAGTATGTACTAAGACATTTGCATCTAGACAAAGTAAACAAAGACATATGAAGACGTGTTATATTCGCTCTCCATCATCGGATCATGCTATTCATCATGTAACAAATAATAATACAACAACAAATATTAGTGGTGACAGTACAGTAAATCATATTCAAACACAAAATAATACTCAGAATACTGGAATTAGTATTCAGGGAGATGTCATCATATATAATGATCGTTTGTTAACATTTAATGATGATCATATTGATAAAGGAGATCTAGAAAGAATTTTTGACGGTGCATCTGTAAAGACATTGGAAGCAATTGCAAGTTATGCTCTCAAATTATTAGAAAATCCAAGCAATAGATGTGTTCGTAAGAAACATATTACCAATAGTTATTGTGAAGTATATCAAGGAGAAGGAAATTGGATATGTCGTCCTGACAAAACAGTTGTAGTAAGATTTTCACAAGATATAGCATCCAGTGCAAATGATAAATTATATGATTATCCGGATATTGGAGATAAAAAAGTACGAGAAGAAATTACAAGTATAGCTTCCTATGACGAAGAAGCTGAGAAAAATAAAGGTCTTGTAAAAGAACTTCGTTCTTTACTTGTTCAGGTTTCACGTGAAACAGATATAAAAAATAAAAAAGTAGATTAATATAAGAAAAATTTTTAAAATGATGGAAACTATGCTTCGTAATGTGATACGTATATATACTCCCTTAAAAATGATACAAGAAAAGGTTATACATTGGATATATTCATGGGTCCCTTATTTTCTGTATGAAGTAGAATACAATCCTTCCGATACAGAAGATAGTATTGTTAACATATATAATTCTAAACGAAATATTCCTTGGGTAAAACAAAGATTTGGGAAATTAGATGGATACCTTTCTTTCAAATACTGGAATCATGATACACAAGAACCAGAAAGAATCATTCTTCATACAAATCATGTAGTAAAAGCTCTTCAAATAGATTCTATTGAAAATATATGGGCATATTCAGAAGAAGGAATGATCCTTTTATTTCACGAATATATGAGAAAACATAAACAATGTAATATGATTGATGTTAGATATGGAAGTACTGATATTTATAAAGAATATCGTTTCTTGGTCCCTTCCCTTTGCCTTTCAAAAAATATAACACCTATAGTGCTCGCACGTTTTTTAAAATTAAAGGATAGTTTTACAACGGAACTCGTATATTATGATGAAGATGTAAAAGAGGTTCGTGTGAATGCGACTGAAAATATCATTCATTAAGTGAACGTTTAGTTATTTTTGCTTCTTTCCTTCCCTTAAGATAGAAGTTCTTCCGAAGTATGTTCGGTTTGAAGACAGATACATATACTTTAAATACGAATGGAAATGGTCAATATGAATTATTCGCAGATGTTTCTACACGGTCTTTACAATCCGTACTTGTTGGTGAAGGAGCAGGAAAGATTAGTAAAGGAAGTGGAAACGCCTTTGTTGGATTTGAAAGTGGAAAACAAAATTTAAAAGGGTCTTTTGGTGTATTTGTTGGATTTCAAGCGGGCGCATTAAATCAAAATGGTAATTGGAATACTTACGTTGGAGCTTATGCAGGAAAAAATAATAATCGTGGAGATCGGAATACATTTGTAGGTTTTCAAGCAGGTCAGCTTAATGCAGATGGTTCTGAATGTACTGCAGTGGGTGTTAATGCAATGCGTGAAAATTCTGTAGGTAATCGTAATGTAGCGGTTGGAACACGAGCAGGTGAACGTATTCTAAATGGTGATAACAATACGATGATTGGTGCAGAAGCAGGACAAGATATTCGTAGTGGAAATCTAAATACAATGGCAGGATATCGTTCTGGAAGAGCTTCCTTTCGTGGGAATGAAAATACATACTTTGGTGCTTATGCAGGGTATTCTAATTCTTATGGAGATGGAAATGCCTTTGTTGGATACAAAGCTGGAGAATATCTAACCTTTGGAAATTTTAATGTGGCAGTTGGTGCTTATGCTCTACAAAGGGCAACCTATGGTAGTTGTAATATAGCTATTGGTGCATTTGCTGGAAGTGTAACCACTGGATCTGGAAATGTATTCGTCGGTACTGGTGCGGGTGCGAGCAACACAAGTGGGGATAACAATACTAATATTGGAAATAATGCAGGATATTATGGAACAGGTGGAGAAAACGTCTATATTGGTAAAGATGCTGCCTTGCGATTATTAGGGGATCAAAATGTAGTAATTGGTGTAAATGCCTATCCTGGAGATGAATCTTCTGGAAGTGTTGTCATTGGTCATCATGCAGCAAGTACGGTGTTTAAAACTGGTTCGTGTAATATCTTTATTGGTATTGGTGCCGATGCACATACTGAAAACGTTTCTTATGCAATTGCTATAGGTTCTAAAGATACCCGAGCAAATACAACATGTATTTCTGTAGGAGAAACAATTGATAATGGTGGATTAAACTCGGTTCTTTTAGGATACGGTCTATATTCTGATGCTGATCAATGTGTTTCTATTGGTCATGATGTACAAGTTAATAGCGTGGATGTTTTTGATGATCCTTTGAATTGGAAATTTCCTGTACAAGTTACACAAGGATACAAAAAATTTTATTTGAAAGAGAATTATTCAAATGTATTGTACCTAGGTGGTGTATCTAATACATATGCGATTGCAACTATATATGCTTCAAATATATATGATTCTGGAGATAATCCCTTAAAAGGAGTCATTCGTACAACGGATCTTAACTTACGAGAGCTATTTGACTACAATATACTATACCAAGGAAATATGATACAACAAACACAGATTACTGATATTAATACAACATTCAAAGAGTATCTCTCAAATATAAATAATCGTATTATTGCAGATAATTTTAATGCAAATTTAATTATTATTCCAGATACATCATTTATTATCAACAATAGTAGTTTATCAACAGATAGCTATAATGTACAAATGAATATAGCTTCATTATATAATACTTGCAATATTAGTGTATCGTGTAATCTTATTCCAACAACTACAATTGTTCTTCCATATAAGATATTGATAGGAAAACGAATCTTAATAGATACAATTGAAACAACTTGTAATATTTACGAATCATTTCTTACAAAAGAGACCTTTCTCAATACAAACCAAACAATTTCTATTGCAAATAACAGAAGTATAATAAGTTATAATATCAATGACTATCCTGATGAAATTCAACCGATCTCTACACTAGATATGGTATATAATTATAAATATTATATGCATAAAGAACCTAATTATGGTATTTTTAATTCAAATATTTATAATGATACAAATGTTCAAACGCCTATCTTATATACACCATATCCAGAAGGAATGTATGCATGTAACGATATATTCTCATTAGTAATAACGAATGAATTAAAAAATAAAAATTCTACCAATCCAGGAATTTATGGAAGTATTCCAGAGGAAAATAAAATACAATACCAATCCGTCCTCTTTAATTCAAATCAATATGTATCTATGACGTCTAATATTTATTTACATCCACAAAGAAAAACGTATATAGATAGATCTTACCTGAATGTTATTCCATATCCACCCAAAGAATTTTCATCCATAAGTTTTTTACAAATGGATCCAAATCTTTTACTGCAATATAATGGAACTTCATATACCTATACAGGAATAGGTACCTTAATAATTCCATATGATACATTTACAACAAAACCTCTCACATTAGAAGTAATTAATAATAAAGTAGATACACCTATTTCTTTTGGAATAAGATTCAAAGAAACAGATTATTATTATAATTGTATCTATTCTTCAAATATTAATTATTCAAGTACTTACAACAGCAACATAGAAATTAATATAGCTACATTTAATTTACAACCATTAAGTATTCCTTATAAAACAGATGAGTATACCTACATTACAGAGTATCCTAAATATGGAACTGTTGGAATTCCAACAGGATTATCATACCCGATTACATATACTCCATTTACTTATAACTTTGGAGATGACCAATTCACAATTATTACTGGAAACTCAATAGCAAATTACAGTTATGTAACAGTTAAATTGCATACAAGTAACAGTTATAGATCCCTTATACTAAATAAAATGCAGGAGAATATAAGAATATCTGATTCAACATATATATACACCAACTATAACATCCAAGTAAATTCATCTCTATATTTTAATACTGTTTACTCTATTAATCAAATATCTACATTGAATGGAACCTCTGGAAATCCTTGGAGTGTTCCAAATACTACACAATTATATCAATTAACAGATCCTTATGCTTATTTAACTGCAGATGGAGGGTATAGATATAACTGTAATATTTCGGTAGCTTCTAATTATACTGTTGCATTATGGAGTGATGTGAATGCATTATACCCTGGCGAGATTCCAAATGAAACAACTATTCCAAGTCCTCTAGGAGGAAGAGATTATGTTGTATACGATTCTAGTATAACATCAAATCCAAAAGCTATATATAGTAAATATAAATGGAATTATAGTATTAATCAAAAAGAAACAATACCTTATAGTTCCGTAACTATAGAAATACCTACAAGTCCTTATTATACAATAAACAATGGAACAAATCTAAATAGATATTACTTCCTTGAATATAACATTCAATATCAGGAAATTTATAAGTATGGATGTAACCTTGCAATCTATCATTCTAATGAATTTTTATGGCATGATAATTATTACGATTTGTATAACAATTATATATATACTAGTAATTATTCAATTCCCAATACAGGTATCCGTACCAGCAATATAAATTATATTGAGGATACAATTAGTACACCAACATATACACGAATAGATAATAGTATTCGTACTGAACGATATATAGCGAGTAATATTCCTACTATTCAACTGCAAGATAGTATAATATATGAATATCAAGGACATTATAGTTTATCAAATGTTACTTCTAATAATATGGTTTTCTTAAAGAAAGATATAGGAACCGTTAGAGAATTTGATCAATCAAGTATTACACAAAAAGAAATTCATCTATGGAATACACAACCATCTCAAGAGTTTATACACTTTAAACAGCAAAGCAATGTGTTCTTTAATAACAATAAAGGAATAGTGATTAACTATTTTAAGAATGATACATCTACGCAAACATTAGACGGGAATGCTGCTGATATAAATCAATTTATAGATTTTACAAATGGTACAACAAATGCATTATATTTAAAATATGCATCTGGAAATAATTTCCAAAATATTGCAATCCAACATACTTGCAATATATCTTTTGTAAATAGTACTACGAAGGAGCCATCGTTATGTTATAACTTTGATTCAGATACTGCAAATGAATCACTTCTTACTCAAGGAATTATAGGAACTGGTTTCTCAAATGATTCCTTTGTAGACTATATTAACTATGGAAATACAGATGCAAGAATGCCTATCCGAAAATATATTCCAACAACATATTACATTAACAAACCAGTCTATCTAAATACAGGGATACAAAATACAAAAACATATCTTACATCTAATGAATTATTGTATATGAGATATACGTTTGCTGCTTCAGATATTCAATATAAAATACTTAACATCGGAGCAGACATCTTCCTATACAAAAATAACAGTCTTCTCACAGTTGGAAGCACATTTACACAAAATGATATTAATTGTCAACAATTATTTATTAAAGGAAATTTTATAGGGAATAAAAATATAAACTTTGACATACAAGATAGTAATGAGAATCCTTATAAGACAAGTCAAACACTGATTGTTAGTAAATATTTAAACAACGAATTTTTGCCTGCCTCTTATTCAAATACAACATGTAATGTACTATTACATACAAATAACACCTATAGTCATCAATTACTTGGATCTATATGGAATTATATGGATTCTAATATATCTATTAATGAAAATGTTCAACAAGTGAATTTCTATCTTACAAAGAATCCAGCTTATGGATATTTGTATTCTTCAAACTTAGCATTTATGTATGGTTCTAATATGATAAACAAGTTCTCTCTTACAGAATTACAAACTCATAAGATTCATTATATACCATACCTTCCAATGAGTTTATCAAACGATACCATAGAAGGTTTCTTTAGTTATTCCAATATTATATCACCCATTTATACATTACCAATCAAAAATTACTGGTCTAAGTGGGGACAACGTGTTATTCCTGTAAATAATATAGAATTTGAAGATACTTCCGTATATGACAATTCAAACGTGTATAGTTATTATACAAGTAATCTCTATATTTCAGATGGAATGAAACAAGATGGAATTAAGTGGTCACCCTCTTATATAAGTTTACCAGGACTAAGCTTAATTGCAACTAATCTAAATACTTCAACTTCTACGCCAATTAGTCTAAACTATGAGAATATCACAGAAACTTTGGATATAATTACAGAACCCATTTCACAAAGACCTTACTTTGTTTCAAGCAATACAGTTCTAGAAGTAGATACAGCAAACTATACATATTTTTCATCCCTGTTAAATACTATATCAAATCCTTTGCAAAAAGTACAATTCTTTATATCAGAAGCACCTACAGGAGGAATTATTTTAAAACAACAGACAGAAAATCAATTTACAACCAGTCCATATTTTAGCTCCGATGATATTGAGAAGAAAAGAGTATTCTATCAGAACTATGGCTCTCTGACTGCGACAATAGATTCATTTAAGTTGCAAGTAGGAACACATCCATATAACTTAAGTAGCAATTTCCATACAGTAACGTTAAAAATATTACCTACTCCAAAACTTCTTACAAATAGTTATGATTATATATACTATAGCAATTTAAGTACTGGAAAAAGTAACTACAATATATTAGATAAAACACAATTAGAACTATCTTCTGGTTCTGTATATATTTATCAACAAAGTAATATTGATTTGTTTAAAAAAGAAGGTATAAATTATCTATCTACCAATGTTTTTACAAAGGAGGATATTGATAGTCATTTAATTTACTACCGCCCATCTACACAATTTTTTCAATATAATTCAAATGAAAATAAAGCAATGAGTTTTAAGTTTATTACGAACAGTAATACAAATGTTGTAGAACCTAATAAGTTAGCTGTATTTGACATATATAAGAATATTTATCAACAGGAATGGTTTTCAAAATATAATACGTTTGATTCTGTAAATAATATTATTGAATATATTGACAGTAACCAGGCAATCACTTATAGTAGGTTTGTAGATACAAGTTGTAATTTATCATTTTATAATAAAAAATGTACAATACAATTTGATTATTTACCATATCAATCAACATTAATAAATACACAAAATCAAAATTCCAAAATATTTGGAGATAAATATTTAGACTTTTTGAAAACATATAAGTATAGTTATGAATTAATAGATATACGTAATTACAGCTTCTTCCGAGTAGATTTTACACAACAATCAATTCGTGTATATACAAGCAATATATTCCGATTTGAGATTAATGCAAGTAATGAGACCAATTTTACCAATTCATTATTTGACTTTACTACAATAATTGATTGGAATACATTTTATATGATAAATCAGGATGACCAAAACAATAGAAATTTATCAATCTATTTCAATAATAAAAATTATACTGACTATAATCAAACTGCAAATGTCATAGAATCATTAAGTTTAGAGCATTTAAAACAAATTAAGATATCTGTACCTATCTATGACCCGCTTAATTATTATAATTACACAATTACAAGTAATATAGATACTGGAACAAATATCTATTATAATCTAGTAAATTACAATAACCAAGTACGCTTTAGAAACTTTAGAATATTACTGGGTACGTATGATTTAGGTACTTCTACACAGTCAATGACGATAGATAGTGGATTATATAATATTGTGATAGGTGATCAATTAAAAATCAATGGATTTAATAACATTTGTGTAGGAAAGAATTTTTCAACGACAGGTACTGGATCTATTATTTTAGGAAGCGATATTGGAGTTCTATTGGATGAATCAGGAGTTCCTTCTGGAAGCTTTAATGAAATTTTCAATTCAATTGTTATTAGTACATCTAGTTTTATTAATTCAAAAGTTCGTGATGTAATTGCAATAGGTAACAACATATTTAACGATGTTGGTGGAAATATTGATGATTTCTTATCAAAAAAACCAGTTCTTGTTGGAAATGATATTGATGAAACGAAGATAGATTTTCATATTAACTTCCAAAATTCATTTTTAAAGACGACAGTTGGATATCCACAAATATATTGTGGATTACAAGAAGAACCTGTATGTATAGGTTATACATCCAATCAACAATTTAGTAATACAGACGAGTATAAACTTCATGTAAATGGAGGTGTAAGTATTACCGGACCTATCATGTATTCTAATGGAACAAATACCTTTTCTAAAAAGAATGTATTTGGTAATATTTTATTTAATACAGGCACATCTCATCGTTGTAAAGTTCGTATTTATTGGACCAATATACAAACAACAAATCATACAGCTTTTTCTATCAATATAAAATTTAGATTTATTCGCGATAATGGTAGTTATGGATATCGTCGGTTTGAACTATGGGTAACACCTATTAATAATCAAGTAGCAAATACACCCAATTTATTATCTGATTTAGAAATTAGCTCCTTCTCTACTGCAGACATACAGTATATAGAACATAATGTAGAACGAGATGGTCCATCAAGTATAAATGTATTCATTACCTGGAATACATTGAATGCTCTTACGATAACCAACTATATTCTTGGTACAATGGAAATAGAAACGGTAGTTCCTATTGGTTTGGGAAATATATATTTTGAAACACCTATTTCCGTGTAAAAAAACTATTTTTAATTTTTATGCCTGACTTTCTTTCCAAGAAATACGGGCTGTACATATAAATGGTGTTAATTGTGTAATGTATGTGGTATCTAATAACACAAATCCAATGGTAAGAATATCTGGACCATCTGGATAGACATTATCTCCTCCAATAATACTATTTCCGAGAGTTGCAAGTTCTTCAAGAGTAAACACAGAAGAGTTAGTTGTCTTTCCAAAATAACTACCAGATTGCTGTACCAACGGTCCTCCTTGAGCTCTAAAACTATAAATTGGTGTTCCACCATAAACACTATCTCCTTTATCATGTGTTAGATATTGACATAACGAGGGAGAAGTTGCATTAATCCAATTATAAGTAGACGGATATGTATTTAATCGTAGTTGAATTTCAACATCATGAGTTGTTAACACACCTATTTCAGCCAGTGTCAATTGCATGCGATTAATAATTTCTCTGACTCCTGTTAAACTTGCTAATCCATTATCTACAGATGGAGATAGTCGTAAACTAACCAAAGGAACAAATCCATTTGGAGAATCATAATCAATTTCAGGATTACCAATAACAGCAGCCTCTACTTTAGAACGGAAACTATAGTTAGTATTTACATAGATTAAACTACTTGATATATAAGTGGTATTTAATACAGTAGATGCCGCACTCTTGTTTGCAAATGTACCTGCTATAAAACTACCATTTTTATTAAAGGTTGCAGTCCAGTCTCCAAAAATATTAGAAGAAACAGCTGGAGCTGCAGTACTAATACCTACAAGAGTACTGCCTGCACGAAGACCTTGAAGGGCAGCAACACTTTCATATGTAATTGCACTGATTGTTGTACCTGCAGCATATCCTGTAATTCCTTGACTGGTTCCTCCTGCTGTACTACTACTTGAGTAAATACGATACGCATACTCATTTTTCCCAGTTACAGGATTATAATAAGGACCGGCGTTTCTATTAATAATTGGATCTTTAGAACGACTAAAGCTATCCGCATTTGTACCTAACGCAATATATTTGGAAGATCCGTAATAAGAAAAGGTTTTACTTCCAATAGTAAATAGATAAGCTTTATCGTCATCAAACCGCCCATCCATAATAATTGAAGTACCCCAATGCATTAATGCAGGAGTATATGTTGGATTACCTTGATTTGCAATCTCATAACGACCTGGTAAGTTACCTGAACGTAAATATGCTTCGTTAAAGCTGTTATTATGTAAGAATTCATGCATATAACGAACTTCTCCATTTGCCCCCTTTAATCCAAAACGTGCTTTACCTGCACCATACCATGCATAATCAATATATATCATTTGTATTTTAGTAATATCAAGTAAATATCCAGTAGGTCCTGTTCCATCGCACTTATCTACATTCCATTCAGATTGGGGAACCTTTTCATCTCTTACTATTGAAATCGTAACGTTCGTATTAGTTTTTCCACGGTATGGAGGTTGAATATAAATAATTGTGTCTGATTCAAGATGAGATACCTTATAGGTACAACCTTTGATCACAATATAACTAGAAACACCATTATCTTGTGGAAGTGTTCCATCTTGCAAAACTGTAGTAAAACGACTATTTATATTTCCCTCTACTCTAGAACTATTAAATACGACAGAACCAAAACCAGGAAGTTGTCTCGTACTATTTCTTCTTACAGCATATAAGTCTACTCCATCGTATTGGAAAAATAGACCATTTTGATCATCAAACATACCAGCACTAATTGTACTCTGAGACCAGTTACGTACTGTATATCGTGGAAATCCAGCAGCTATTGTATTTGTAGGAGTACGTGTTAGTGGATAATAGAATATAAATGATGTAAGAGAAGGTACTTCTGGGATATAGAAATAATCTACATCGTTAGAACTGTTCCAATAATTAATTGTTAGTTCATCATCAACGGCTCCTTCAATCTTAACATATGCACCAACGTTAATACGATGTGGGAAACGAGTTTCTATAAGAGCACAGTTACCAATTCCATTGTAATTACGTGTAAGAGATTGTACATCATTTGCTGCATTAAAGTTAATTGCTTTACTGCACTGCATACCTTTACCAGATTGATAACGGAAATAACGTCTTGTTTGACGTATAAATTTAGTATCTGGATTTGTAGTAGGAATCATTTCTACACCACCGTCAAAAGATCTGTGGAATGCATACCCATCTGCTTTTGGAAATAAATATGTTTTTGTAATAAAATTAGCATTTGTAGAACTATTATAATATGGATTATTTGAAAGAGTAAGTTGATAAGAACTATTAATATATTCAATTCTACTTTCAAACATAGTATTTGGTACCTTTTTAACAAATCTTGCTCCGTAATGTGTTGTTACACCTGAAATTGGTTGGAAAATACGAACTCTATTTAGATCTTGTAAAGCATCATTGGATGTAGGATATAAGAAGAAACGAGTGGACGTAGATCCGTCTGGACGAACGTAATAATTATAATTGTTTGATAATCCAATAAATCCTACATTATAACTTGTTGCTCCAATACCATAACGTTGATATTGTAACATTTCACCAACATTTAAGTTATAAGAAGCAGTAATTGTATTATTAAGAGGGGCAATATAGGGACCGTTACTTGTGGAATGAAAGAAAGTGATTGCAAAAGTAGCAGCATCATTAGATGCTGCAAAATAATCAACTTCTTCAATTCCTTGAAGCTCTGCAGTAAATGTATCTCCTTTTTTCAATAATTGTAAGAAATCTATGTTTGGAGAATAGTTTGATAATGAATATGCATAGTTATAAACATTTGATAGATTAATAGAATTAATAATTGGTACTTCTCCTTGAAGAGAATATACGTTAAATATATGGTTAGAACCCTCTCCATAATTGTATAATGGTACAGGAGAGTTAGAGAGAGCATACTCATAAGAACTTGCAATCTTAAAGTTCTTAGTATCAATACGAATAGCATAATAATCAGTATGAGTTAATCCAGCAATATTACTACTTTCTATATTTGTAGAGAAGTTACTATAACTAATGAGTGCTCCAGTGGAAAGACGATGGTTCTGAATATTGAAGGAATAGGTTGCAAGATTTACAGTAGATGGAGGAAAGAAGGATAGTACTCTTGGGGGAATATAATTGGTAGATGTTAGTTTAAATGAAGAAGCTGTTGGTGTACTTGTAATTGTGTAATTACCATCTGTATCTTTATCTGCAGTTTGGAAATAATGTGTTCCGGATCCTGTGGTTGTAAAATCAACTGTACTTGCACTTAGATTATTAATATTAGAACTTAACGTGAACAGGTTTGTTGTTGCATTGTTTACATAGTAGGTATTGCCGGAAACCAGTCCAGTGATTGCAGTATTATTACTACTATAGTATGTAACTGCTAATCCTATTCCTAAATTATGTACAGGTGCATAAATCGTATCCTTATTTGGATTTTGTTTTGTTGTTGTAAATTTAATAGGAGCATTTCCAGTTGTTTTAATATCAATAAGTGTCCCATTTGTTAATGTTTTTAAGCGAAAAAAATCTGCATCTATACGCCCTACTTTATAACTGGAACCATTTAATATTGCAGATTCTCCAATGTTTGTAGTAGAAATAGGAAGTGATTTTGAATTATCTAATAAAGTAAGAGTAATAATATCATTCTCAAGGTAAGTATGATTTGGTACATAGAAACTATCATATTGGGTGAATGTATTTACGGGTAAAATAGCACTTACATTAAAATTTACTCCAGTTTTTAATGCAACTGCATTACCACTAGTACCATTAACTATTCTTATATCTGTCGTATTTGTATAAGATCCAATACCTACAGTAAGTGTTCCTGATCTACCTTCTGCATTCATTTTGAGATAGTCTGTTGTAGAAACATTTGAATAAGAAGGACGAAGATTTTCTATATAAGAAGTGTGACCAAAACCGATCGTTGTAGTATGCCCAGATGCAAAAATATCCCTGGTAAATTGTGGTATATTAGAACTATATGGCGCAGCAACATAAGTGATTTGTCCACTTTGAGGAATATTTGCGTCTAAATAATTAGTAGTATTCATCGTTGTTGTAAAAACATTATTTGTTAAAGTTAAGTTTACAATAGGATATGTTTTCTGAAGAGTATGTTCTCCATATTGTATTGTACCAGTTCCAGTTTCTAATGGAATTGTAGTAGTGTTAATTACTAAAGGTCGCCGGGGGGCTCCAGCTAATGGACCATTTCCAATAATTGGAGATACAAAGAGGTTGGATAAATGATAGTTTCCAATAGTATTTCCATAAAGTGGACCAAAAGCACCAAATGTTTGAGAATTTTCTTTAATTCTCATAGATAATACAGAATAAGTATTTATTCCAACTGTACTAAAGTTGGTACCCACGTTGGGAATAAGATTACTTGTTGCATTTACAATACGGATTGGATATAGTTGATTTGCAATTACCTGATAAGGGATTGTATACGTTACAATTCCTACAGTTCCTACTGATAAAGAGGTTCGGATACCAGCAGCCGGATGAGAAGGTAGGAAAGGAACTTGTGCAGATGGA
>Ga0209353_10000062_pt1 | contig 61933 bp, 65 predicted proteins | sample LauGreSpBDMM15SD_2_FD_187561 | JGI IMG/M metagenome (GOLD analysis project Ga0209353, IMG submission 187561) | Freshwater lake microbial communities from Lake Michigan, USA - Sp13.BD.MM15.SD (SPAdes) (version 2) | ecosystem: Environmental > Aquatic > Freshwater > Lake | place: Lake Michigan... | reverse complement strand
AATGCGACCAAGTATCTGTTTCTTTGAAAATGTCGAAGGACATATCTCGTTGGGGTTGTCCAACGTCATCGAAGACTTGGGAAGAATGGGTTACAGAACAACGTGGGGCATATTCAGCGCGGCTGAAATTGGCGCGCCTCATCAACGCAAACGGGTCTTCATCTTGGCCCACTCCAAGCGGAGCCGTAGTGAACGATGGGGAAACATTAGCCTCATGGGAGGCGAGGAAGGCTCGAAACATAGAGAAGCATCGCAATGGGAACGGAATGGGGACGCCTTTGACAATCGCCGTGCAGCAAGCTATTGCCAATGGCCGTCCCGCCCCAGCCAGCCCCAGCACTCATGGGAACCGCCCAGAGTTGTCATCTCAATGGAGAACGCCATCAGCCAACGAGGCTGGAGCCAGGGTGGAGACGTTATTCACGAAAGACGGTCAACCAGCGAAACCCGGAGAGAGGGCGTACAGGCTACAACCGGATGGTCGCCTGGTGCTACAATCTCAAACCATCAATCAGCAAGTAGAGATGGTGGAGAAGGAGAAGCGGCAATCGTGGGCGACGCCAAGATCGGGCAAGGTCACAGACGAGAACCCGGAGACATGGGCCTTGAGGCAAGCCAAGGGGGACGTGGCAACGATGCCGTTGACGTTACAGGTCAAGCAATGGAGAACACCATCCGTAGCGGAGGAGAAGAACCAAGCGCACAGCCAGCAGATTTATCTCCAGAATCAAGTGGGCGCGACACCGAAAGCGTGGAGAACACCAACCTCGCAGTTAATCGAAGCAAAGCCAGAAGGAGTAAAACTGACCAACCGTACGCCGAAAGATCCGCAAGTGGGTATTGCGGATCAGGTGAAGAAGCTGCACACGCAGGGGAAACTCAACCCTCGCTGGGTAGAAACCCTGATGGGACTGCCCGTGGGCTGGACTATGCCAAGCTGTGCGTGTCCTGTGACAATAGAACCGACGAACTCCGACTCCTCGGAAATGGCGTAGTGCCAGCCACAGCAGAGCTTGCGTTCAGGACGCTGGCGAGCGACTTGTAACCCACCTCCGGCCCCGAAACGAAAACAGCCGCCTCGTACTTGAGGCGGCTGTCCTGTTTCTGGGTGCGTCACCTCGGCCTGAGAATCTGCACCGGAGGCGGAATCGCGATGCCCATCGAGATGTGGACGCGCTGGGTGGATGGCGGAGGCGTCAGCGTGACGGACTGCGCGACGTGGACGCGGGGTGCGACCGGCGCGACCGGAGCCGGCGCGACAGGTGCCGCGACCTCCGACTTCGGCTTCCGCGCAGCCCTGGCCTTCGCCATGCGCTGCTTGCGGGCCTCGCGCTCCTCGGGGGTGATGGTCTTCGGAGTTCCTGCGCCTTGGGTTGCAAGCTGCGCGCCGGGGGTGTTTGGGATGATGGATGTGTCCATGATTTCGGGGTTCAGAACGGGATGTCGTCGTCTTCTGGGGTTTTCGGAGCGGCTGGCTTCACCGGGGCCGGCACCGGCGCTCCAGCCGCACGCTGCTCGTAGTGCTTCCAGTTCCCGAGAATCGGACCCTTTTCTCCGGCCTGCCGGCGCTCCTTTGGCAAGCTCTGGGTCACGAACCCGTCGTTGCCGTACTGGTCGCGGCCCGCCTTGTTATCGTGGAGCGTGAGGTCCACGTACTTCGGAATCCGTCCGTCCGGCTTCGGCTTGCCGGGAATCAGGCCGGTCTTGTCGATGAGTGTTACGTCGATGTTTAGGAATTGCATGGTTGGTTTACGTGTTCGTTGTGTGCATCAAAAATCTTCCAAGCCGGAGCGCCCTCGCGCGGCATCCAATCCATCGGCTCGCCTCCCGACCAGACCTCGGGCAACGCGCCGTAGGTCGTCTCGATGAGCGAGGATGTCCGGTCGCCGATCATGGCCGCAACCTGCTCGTTCGACGTGCCTCGCGACCGCATCACGGTCACGAAGAACGCGCGCATCCCGTGGCTGGTACGATGCCCGAGGCCAAGGCGCTTGCAAATCGCGGCCAGCCGGTGCGTCAGCGACACCCGGTTCAGCGGGCGGGCCAGGTCGCGGCCGGGAAACCACCAGGGCGAAGCGTCACCGTACGTCGCGGCGTGCCACTTGCGATGCCACTCGATCGCAGTCACGAGCGCGGGGTGGAGCGTCACGAACGGGAACCGGCCCGCCTTGGACCGCCGCACGTACAGGAACCGGCCCTCGATGTAGCCCGGCTCCTGCTTCGACTTGGCGTCCATCCGAAACGACAGGATCTCCGACGTGCGACAGCCCGTCAGCGCCTCGAACAGCATCTGCCACCCGGTGGCCTCGCTGGCTACGTCGCTGAACATCTCCGAGGCTAGCCTGTGCAGCTCGTCGCCGTCCACCGGCATCACCTCGCGGCAATGGCGCACGTCGGCGGCGTTCTGGAGCTTCGGCCGGCGCACGATTGGGTTCACTGGAATCCAGCCGTGCAGCGCAGCGAACGACAGCGTGGCCGACAGCGTGTCGAGTTCCTGCTCAGCGGCCCGCGGGCGTTCGGTCTGGCTGCGACCGTACGTGATGGCGGATAGGAGGCCGATGTTCGCCAGCTTGCTGCGCCCGAAGGTGGGCCGCAGTCGCTCAATGCGGATGCGGTCCATGGAAGCGGCCGTCGGGGATTTGGGCATCCCGTTACGTCCAGGGCAGCCGGCGCTCAGGTAGGCGTCGGCAAGGGAGGACCAGCGGGTGGGTTTCATGCGCGGAGACGCGCCATAAGTACGAGGTTCATGTATTTTCCGTCCAAAAATCTCGCGTTGCGCTTCACGCCTTCGGTCTCGAATCCGAACTGGCGGTACAGCGCGACGGCAGCCTCGTTGTGCTCGAAGACCTCCAGCTCGACGCGCTCGAATTTCGTCGCGGCCAGCACGGCTTCGAGGAGCTTCCGGCCGATTCCCTGCCGGCGATACTGCTTCGCGACGCCCATCGACAGCCGGCCGACGTGATCGAAACCTTCGTACTGATGACGCTCGGGCCAGATGCAGGCGAAGGCGATGGGATTCGGGTCGATAGCCACCGCTCCGATTCCGCCGCGCTGCTCGGCAATCACGATGTCTCCAATGGACACGCCAGCGTTCGCGCGCCCGGTATCCATGAACCACTCCCGCTCGCCAGCGATGCCGCGCATCAATACGGACAAGCTGTGGGCATCGGCCGGAACCATTTGATGCGTCGTTACGGTCGTCACGCGAAGATTTCTACAATCAACCGCTTGACTACGCAAGTCTTTTCCGACATCGTCGCGCCGTGACTGACCAAGCCATGCAGCGAACTGTCCGGAAAGCGGTGCTCGAAACGACCGGCCCTTGGCGGACGTACGAGACGGCCGCGGCGCACCTCAACTGCTCCGTAAGCTACATCAAGACCCTAGTCCGCGACGGGAAGCTCCCGAAGCGTTCGCTCGACGGCATGGTCCGTTTCAGCATCGAAGACCTCAACGCACTCATCAGCTAACACGTCCGCCACCCAACGCACTCATCAGCTAACAGCAAACGCACGTAAAATATGGAAATCGCAACCGTAAACCACAGCAACCAACCCATCTCCCCGTTCTCCGGGGAGGCATCGTTCGTCGTCGCGCAGCGCATCGGCAACGCCCTGTGCAGCTCGTCCCTCGTCCCGGAAATCTACCGCGGTTCCGCAAACATGGGCAACGTGCTCATCGCGATGGAGCTGTCGGGCCGCCTCGGGGCGTCCGTGCTGGCCGTGATGCAGAACATGCACGTCATCCACGGGCGTCCGTCGCTCGGCTCGCCGTTCCTCATCGCCACCGTGAACCAGTCCGGGAAGTTCTCCCCGCTGCGGTTCCGGTTCAGCGGCACGGAGGGCACCGACGAGTGGGGCTGCCGCGCGGTCGCCAAGGATCTCAAGACCGGCGAGGAGCTGGTCGGGTCGTGCGTCTCGATTGCAATGGCGAAGGCCGAAGGCTGGCACACGAAGGCCGGCTCGAAGTGGAAGACCATGCCTGAGCAGATGCTCCAGTACCGGGCCGCGGCGTTCTGGACCCGTGCGTACGCCCCTGAGGTTTCGCTCGGCATGGTCACGCGCGACGAGGCGGAGGACATGCCGGTCCACGAAGTCACGGTTCAACCGGTCATCAAGGAGGTCGAGGCACCGCGCCGCACTCGCCGGCCCGCCGCAGCGACGGAGGTCCCGGTGGACGCGGTCGTGGTGCAGCCGGTTGTGACGGTGGCTCCGGCTGCGGAGGTCGTGGTGGAGCCCACCCTGGAACCCGCCCCCGTGTTTCAGTTCCCCCCCGCCGCATCCGAACCCGACGCAAACTCGCAGGTGTGGCTGGGTCGTTGGCTTGGCGAGAACGAGATCCCGATGACGGTGTTCCTGTCGAAAGCCGTCGATAACGAGTGGCCTGGCCACGAGGCCATCATCGAGGCGAACGCAGACCGGAGCCTCTCGCCCGTCACACCCGAACTCGTCGCGTTCGTGAAGCGCAGCGAGCGCGCTATCCTGCGGCAGCTCACGAAGAAGGAGGGCGTGTGATAACCGAACTCTGCCCCGACCACGTCTATCGCCGCGCCGAAGGCGTCAACCAGTCCACGCTCAAGGCATTCTCGGACTGCCCGGCCGCGGTTCAGCTCGCGGAATCCACGAAATCCAAGCCGTCGTCGTCGCAGGTCTTGGGCCTGCTCACGGAGTCGTTGGTCTTCGGGACGAAGTTCACGTACACGCAGTCGCCGTTCGACTCGTACCGCACCAAGGAAGCGCGCGAGTGGCGTGACGCGCAGCTTGACGCCGGCATCACGGTCGCGACCGAGGAGCAGATGTCCAAGGCGCACGCGATGGCCGAGGCCGTGAAGAACTGCCCGGACGCCGCCGCCCTGCTCCGCCGTGGAGCGCCATCGACCGCCGTATTCCACACCGACCCGAAGACCGGGCTCGCCTTGAAGGGCCTGCTCGACTGGCAGTCCGAGGAGGTCGAGGTCAACGGTAAGCCGGTCATCGTGGACCTCAAGACGGCCGAGGACCCGTCACCTCGCGGGTTCGCGAAGGCCGTCGCGTCGTGGCGCTACGACATCCAGGATGCGTGGTACACCGACCTGTGGCGCGATGAGACCGATGAGGCTCGGCAGTTCGTGTTCATCGTGGTTGGGAACGAGAAGCCGCACGCGGTCGGGGTTTACATGCTGCGCGACGAGCAGCGGGCCGCGGCGCGCGAGCAGGCGAGGGCGTGGCTCGACCGGTACGCGGGGCACAAGGCGTCCGGCGTGTGGCCGGCGTCCTACGGCGGCGGAATCCAGTACGTCGATGTGGCGGCGTGGACGAGGGAGGTCAGGTGATACCCGTGACCCACATCCCGGAAGGCTCCGACGAGGACCGCCTGCTTGCCGCGACCGCGGACTGGAGCCTGCTGACGAACGACGGATGCTACACGATGGAGTGTCGTCTCAATTCGCTGGCCGGCTCGAATACTCCGACCGCTACGCATGTCGCGGAGGCTTGGCGTGAAGCCATCAAGGCTGGATGTCGAACCGCACGCCGCGGCGAATTGCAGATGTCTCTCGCTTGATGAAATCCGCCGCTTCCTTCGCGTCCATCGTTTGCAGTTCCGCTGCGTTCTCGCGGATGAACTCCTTGTAGCCCGCGCCGACCTCGCGCTGGTAGGCGTACAGCTCGCGCGGAGTGGCCTTGCGCCGGGTTCCGTCGTCATTCGTGACCGAGAACCCGGCGACTTGGGGCAAGAACAGGCCGCGGGCCGCCAGGTTGCCGGCCGCCTCCCACTCCGGAGAAACTTCCCTGCCGCTCACCCAGCGAGACCACGGGTACTTGTCGGCCTGAACCGGCTCGCCGAAGAGATTCAGAAGCGGGCCTTCACCTGCAAGTTGGCGCGCAAGCGGAAGCTGCTGGAGGAAATACTCACCGGCTGAGTTGCCGCGGTACAGCGACGGGTCAACCCAGGCTTCGACGTCTTTCGCGGCGTTCGGCACCAGCGACCCGAGCATCTTCGACACGTACCTCGGGATGGACTTCTCGGAGATGCCCTTCACGTCGTACTTGTAGGCGTTTGCGACGCCGAGGAAGTCCATGAACGAGCTGATTGCAGCCGAGTCTCGGACGAGGAACATGCCGGCAATCGCACCGTTGCCGATGTTTGCCGCGACAGACTCTTCCTTCCACTGATCCGGCTGGTACTTCTGCCGGTCACGCATCTCACCGATGGTCCCGAGAATAGCGGCCACCGGAAGCTGCCGGTAGGATACGTACGTGTTCCCGATGCGGATGGAGTAGGGGATGTTTCCCTCGGCCAGGAGCTGGTTTCGCTTCGGTCCTTCGAGCGACCGGAACGACCCTTGGATGTCGATAGCCCGCTTCTTCTTGTCGTCGTCTCCGCCGCCAAGGAACGCCGCCGCCGCGGCCGTTGCTGCCACGGTTCCGAGCGCGGCCTTCATCAAAATCAGGTCCCGCTGCTCCGGGGTGAAGTTCAACTTCGAGGTTGCCTGCCTCTCGGTCGCGGAAACGTACCACCTGAACAGCGCAATCGGGGCTGCGTAGTTCAGCATGTCGTTCGATGCGTTGACCGCGTACCGGGCGAACGCGGTGCCGGACAGGATGCGCGAAACGCCTCCGACGTAGGGCAGTTTGTCGAGGCCCTTGATGGCCCGGTAGAAGTACCCGAGGAACCCGTACGGTTCGCTCTGGTAGGCCGCCTCCTGCCCGATGGTCGTCGCAGAGAGGAGCAGCTCCGGGGAGATGCGCTCCTCCAGAATTTCACGGGTGCGTTTCTGAACCAGCGCGGCCGGCGTGCCCTCCTGAACAGCGCGCTCTCGGGCCGCGGCGATGTCCTGTGGTCCGGGGCGCATCATCTCGCGGGCGTCGCCATCCGTGGACCGGTGGATTGCCCACGCCAGCATCGCCTCACGGGTCGCCAGCGTGTTCAGATGGTCGAGGGCGGCAATAAGACGGCCGACGTAGGCAAACGAGCCTAGAGCCTTCGCGGCGTAGTTCGGGCTTTTCTGGAGCGCGTCCAGCACGGACGCGGGCCGGTCGATGTCGATGTTCGACATGCGCCACCGCTCGCCTTGGAGGATGGGAACGAAATCACGGCCCGCCTCCGCGAGACCAGACGTGAACGCGCGCCACACGAACGGAGCTGCCTGCGGGTCACGCGCGGACGCAAGCGCCGTCATCAACGCTCCGTTCAGGAGAGCCATCCCGTTATCGACCTGCGTGCGCGGGCTGGATAGCACCGCGGCGTACCAGTAGTCGCGCAGGACGTGCGCCTTCGAGATTCCGCCAGCGACTTGAATCAGGTCCACCATCTGCGACAGGATGCGGCTTCTCATCACCCCCGACGGAGCCTTCTGCGCTTGCTGCGCCATCTCGTTCAGCCGGCGAGCGGTCGCATCGTTCACGGACGCCACGCCGTACCGCTTGGCGAGCGCGTCACGGAACTGCTCGTCGTCGAGGAGGCCGAGGTTCGCCTGCTTGACGAGGTCAGGAATCGCGTCGAACAGCTTCTTCGCATCGACCTCCTTGGTTTTCTTCGGGAGCGGGACCATTTTCCGGAACTCAGCCCGGAAGATTTTCATCCGCTCGCGCTCCCAAGCGTCCGACAGAAGGTTCGTCAGCTCGATTTGCGAGGCTTGGTCGAGCCCCTGGAGCGCCGGGTGGGCGGCGATGCGCTTGAAGATCTCCGCGCGATGGTTTCCCTGTGCTTCCGTGGAGGCTGTGACGATGTCGCGCCATGTCTGGCCGTAATCGGAGACTTGCTGTTTCAGTACGCGGGCCACGACTGCGTTGGCCTTGGTCATCGCCTCGCGTGTCTCCGCGACAGCCTGTCGGCCGGCTTGCGTGAGCCACGACCGGACCGCATCCGACGTGACACTCGTGAACGGGATGGCCTGGAGCTGCGCCTTCCGGACGAGGCCGCGGTAGAGCAACACCGGCATGATGTGCTCGATGGCTTTCATCGCGAGGAAGCGGGCCGCGAGGGTCTTGCCGCCGAGCGCGCCGGAGTCCTTCATCGCGTCCGCCTGCCGGGCTTGCAGGTTCAGGAGCTGGTTCCGTTCGACGGGGTTCTTCGTCGTCGCGATGGCCTGATTCGTCAGCTCCAGGAGCTGCCCAAAAACGAACTGCCGCACGTCGGACGGAAGTTCGCCGCCGATTGCCGCCACCGTTGCCGCGTTCAGGTCGCCGTTGAACTGCTTGATCCAGCCGGCCGCAGCCTCGGACCACTGTGCGGCCCCGTCGCGCGTGATGAGCCCCGTGAACTGCCCGCGGGATTCTTGCGTGCGGGCTCCGGGTGCGGCGGCGGGGGGCTGGATGGCGGGCTCGCTGGATAGCGTCTCACGGATCTTGGATTCGGCTGCCGCCTCATCGAATCCGATTTCGGAGTTCTCCCGTATGTGCTCCACCGCCGCGCGAACAGCGGAAGCCATATCGCGAGTTCGGATGTACACGGCCCGCGCGATTTTGAGTGCCGCGTTTGCCACCGCGTAGGAAACACCCGAGACGAAGTCGAAGGCTTTCCCCCTCGGGTCCGTGACCTCGATGGCCCTGTTGAAAAACCCCTCTACCGCGTCGGCCTCGGGCTGCTTTCCGCCTCCATCCGCCTCTTGAACTCCTCCAGAATCAGCGACCCCGAGTCCGCCATTTCCATGGACTTCTGAGCTTCGGTCAACAACGTGTCCAATTCGCTCTTTGAGGGTTCCTCTTGAGTGTAACGTCCTGAGATATTGTCCATAAGATTGCGGTTCCTTTCCAGATTTTACGATTGATGCGGCCCAAAGTGCTGCCTGAACCTGACGAGGTTCCCATCCAAGCTCGTTGGCGATTTCCGTCAGAACCTTGGACGCCTTCGCGTACTGCGCGGCGGACGGGGTATCGACCCCGAACAGCATCCTGGCGATGTGCCGGTCAACGACAACGGAATCGGTCTTGCCCTCGTTCGCGGACGTGTACGCGCCAATCTTCCGGCCCTGAATCTGCGTCTCGGCCCGAAGCGCGTTCAGGTTCCCGATGACTGCCGGAAGATACCCGGACGACTCCTCGCCGCGCGTCTTGCCGTCGAAATCAAGGCCCTGCTTGAACTGCGCGAACGCCTTCAATGCGAGCCCGACGTTTGCCTTCACCGAAGCCGCCTGCGAGGTGATGGCTAGGATTTTCTGGAACAGGCCAGCGTCGCTTCCGAAGAATGCGTCGAGTGTGTCCTGGTGCTCCTTGTACCAGTCCCTCCACTTCGCCTGAGATAGTGCGAGGTCCGTGAGCGCCTCCCTGGATAGTCGGACGCGAAGGCTATTGCGCTTGGATGCCTTCGTGTTACCAAGCGCCTTCTGAACCTTTGCCGTCTCCTTGATTGGCCCCCTTGCTGCAATCAGATTCCCAGAGCGGCTGACTTCTGAAAAATGGTCACTGATTTCATTTACATACGATGCTGCGCTTCTGTTTTCCTGCCAGCTTCCAGGCACTCCGTTGGCGGACTTTGTGACCCTGCCGGTCCCGGTCTTGTCGCCTTCGTAGATCAGGAAGTAGGCGGTCCCGTCTTCCTTGATGGCGTCCGCCGCTTGCGCTATCACCCTGTCTCGGTTTTCCGGGTCACTGATGACGTTCAGCACATTGTTCACCGTGGCTGTATCGGACTGCCCGTTTGAAATTTTCCCAACGGCCACCTCATTTTCTGCCCGCGAACGGTTGAACGGGTCAAAGATTACGTTCTCAACACCAATCTTAGATAGCAACTCGGTAGCATTATCAAACCTGCCACCTCCTATGTCTGCATTTTTAGTTCCAGGCTCAAACGAAACCTTAGAGAAAGTTGCCGGAGTTTTCCGTTCGTTTATTGAAGTATCTGCGCTGGTGATTTCTTGGTTTGGAATTTCCCAAATACTCGAATCAGAACGGCCCTCCCCCAGCGCCTCCCTTACTTTCGCCTCCGCCTTGGCCTCGTTGAACCCCTCCGTCGCGTTGTCGCGCATGTGGGCGACGGCGGCCCGCACGGCAGCGGCCATGTCCCGCGTCGAGATGTACACCGCGCGAGCGATTTTCAGGGCGGTGTGCGCGACCGCGTGGGAAACGCCGGAGACGAAGTCGAACGTCTTGCCCTGCGGGTTGGTCGCGTCAATCGCGCGGGTCAGGATGGCTTCGACGGGGTCGGCCTGAGCCTGCGCGCCGGCCTTCCCCTTGACCGGCTTCAAATCCCCTGACTCGACGGTCTGCACCTCGCCCGTCTTCTCGTTCTTGACCCGGAAGTACACCTCGCCGGGTTGGTCTCCCTTATGCGCGGGCAGTTGCTCCTCGATGGTGTAGGTTTGCGGGCCGGAACGGAGTTGGACGCGGGCAGGTTCGGAGGGGAGTGCCGGGGCGGGCTGCTCGACCGCGACCTGAGCCTCTTCGTTCCGGTTCTCGATCAGATGCGCGGCGTAGTCCATCCCGAGCTTCGTGGTCTGGTCCTCGCCGAAGAACGACCCGTCGGGAGTGATGAGCCTACGCTTGCCGTTCGGCCCAACGTCAATGGTGCGCCCCTCGTTCACGAGGCGCTTGATGTGGTTCCTGCGCGTGTCCTCTTTTCCGTTCCAGATTGTGCGGGTCTCAGACAGCACCTTCCTAGCGCGGCCGAGCTGCACCGGCGTCATGCCTTCCTCGAAGCCGTCGAGCTTGCTTTGTTCGGCAAGGTCTGCCGCAGCCTTTGCCTTCGCAGCCTCCTCCTCTTTCAGAATCTCCGCGCGCCGAGCGATGCGCTTTATTGTTCCGGCAGATTCCTTCTCGGCCTCCGATCGCGAGCGCCAGATTGTGTCGCCGACACCCTTCTTTTCCCCCTGCTGAACCACCCATGCCGGTTCGCCCTTGAGCTGGCCGGTGTAGATGGAACCGACGCCTTCGGTCGGGACCGCGGCGGGCTGCGGGGCAGTGGCGGCGGGTGAGGGTGTGGCCTTGAGGTCTGGATTCAGCTTTTCAGCATCTTTTACCACTTGGTTGAACAGCCCCGGCTTTACCGACCTTAACGCAAATTCTGCGGATTCTATTGCATCTTTTTGAGTTGTCTTGGTTTCGTTTCCAAACGAACTTCCGGTAGTTTTCTCAACTACTCTCCAGTATTTCCCAGTTGGGTAAATTACAAACTCATGGCCGGATGCGGAATCAAGCGTGATTATCTTTCCTGTGACTGTCTGAATCTTTTCGTTTTCTGGAGCTAATCCGTATGGGTTGCGAACCTTTACCTCGACTTTTCCTCTTACCGCTTTTGGAGCGTCTGCCGCAACGGTTTGAGGGGTCTGAGCTGCTGCGGATTTTGCTGCCGATTGTTCCCCGAACACGCGCCGGGAAGACTTTTTCACAATCCTAAGCTGCGACACTGGAACGCGCTTAACTCCGAACCAGTCCACATCCGCCATCGGCTCTGCGTCGTAGGGTAATTTTGAAATGCGCTGAACTGTCGCACGCGCCATGTCGCCGGCCCCCGTCCTCCATGTCACGTCGTCGCTGACTTGGGCCTGCTCCTCCGCCGTCATCTGCTCCACCGGCTTGGGGGCGGGCTGGGTGGTGGGGGCGAGGTTGGGGTAGTCGGCCAAGACTTGAGAATCAACCTCTTCACCTTTCGCAAGTGCTCGCTTTACCGCGTCTTCGTGGAAGTTTTCGTATTCTGCCCAAGGCGCGTTGCGATTATCTCCACCTTCCTGTTGTCCAAGGCGTCGCCGTTCGGCGCGTTGAAGATCAATCCAGTTCTGGCGAGTTACTTGTTCTGGCGCGTAACCTTTATTCTCGAACTCGGACAAGCCCATGCGCCCAGCAATCGTATCAACCACTCCGGTTTCCACCGGCTTCCCCTTCGCCACTGTCTCGGCGGCGGGGGCGGGCGCGATCTTTTCTCGAATCTCAAGTTCTCGCAACCGAGCACCCCTGTCCGCTGGTAGATTGCCTCGGTATTCCAGTGAGAATCGCAGGCTTTCAAGTTCCGTCTTTTCGTCCCCAGACAACGGCGTTTTGTCGATACGCTCTTTTTCCAATCTCGCCTGTGATTCTTGGGTTGTGGCTTCTGCCTTGAAGCGCGCCTGCTCTGCGTCTTTCAGTGGTGCGATTTGCGCGTCGAGTTCTTCGACCTGCTTTTGTAAATCTATTGCCTTGGCGCTTCGCAATCCTTGCTTTCTCGGCCTGGCATCCTCGGCTTTTCGCTGTGCCTCGGTTGCATCACGCTTGGATTGGAGTTCAGCAAGACTTGTCCCCTTCGCCCCTGCCTCGGCGGCGGGCTTTGGTTTGAAAACGTAGCGGTCGCCTTCTTTTACGAAGCCATCCGGCAACGGTTTTCCATTGCTGTGTTTCTTGTATGCTTCAACAGATAGCGGGGCTGGCTTGTCATCCAGCCATTCCATGCCCATGTCCCATTGAGAGTATTCATCCCGCAAGGCGCGGTCTTTGGCTTTTCTGAGAATGTCAGCGCGTTTGCCCGTAATCAACTCTCCGGCGATTCTCTGTCCGACAATATGCGTCTGCCACTGGTCATACTTTGGTTTCCCGTCTGGATTCTTTTTGGCAGTTTCTTCGGAAATTGCATTTGAAATTTCCATCTGCAACGACTCCCGTTCAATGTGAGTTCCTTCAGGAAGAACTCTGGCTGCAATGTCCCGTCTCCATTTCGAGTAGTCAGCCAAGTCTCTGTCGAGTGGCGGATTTTCCTGTTCGGTCAAAACTGTCCAATCTTTTGGAATAACACGCTCACCAATTATCTTCCCCTTCGCCCCTGTCTCGGCGGTGGGGGTGGTCGCGAGGTCGGGGAACTTTCCCCCTTGAGAAAGCAAATCTTCACGAGCCGCCATTGCCCGCGCTTTCGTTTCTGCTGATGCCGCTGGGTTTTGAGCGATGTCCCATAGAGCGTTCCCAATGCGGCTATGCTCCGGCCATTCGCGGCGCAATGATTCCACTTTGTCTAGTGCGTCCGACAAATCCAGCGCAGTCGCTTTAGAACCTCTGTTGTTTGCAACAGCCCGAAGCCAGTCCAGTTTATCCTCAATGTCTGTAACTTGTTCAACGGCCTTGCGCCAGTCTTGCGTTCTTTTCCATCCCGTAGTGTCGCCTGCTTGCGGCGCAATAGTGAATCCGCCTTCCGTCTTTAGCCACGCTTCGTAATCGGATTGCAGTTTTGCCTGCTGTGTCTTTGGCAGTTTTCGTGCTTCCTCAATCGTTGTTCCTTTTTCTTTCAGAAAGCGTGCCTGCGTAGCGCGAGCGTCAGAAATGATGCCCAAAATATCAGAGCCTGCTCCCCGCCCCCTCTCCTGCAACACTTGGCCCGCAGGCACGACTTCCGTGGTCCCGCCCGGAACAGCCGCTTGCTGCGCCTGCATGGCCTGCTGGACGGTTTCTTCCGTCACCAGCTCCGAGAGCACGTTCCGGGTTCCATCCGGGCCGGTGGTCGTTACGGCCACCTCGGACTCGGGCACGGCCGCGCCCATCCCGAGCAACGCGGGGTCGAAGATGTCGCCCGCCGCGGCCTCCTCGACCTGCTGCTCCGTCGTTTTCTGCGGGTTGAAAATCGCGGTCCCGTGCTGCGTCTCCGCGGCTTGCAGGCCCTCTGGAACGGGTGGCACGTCCTCGCCGGGCGTGACCAGCGTGACCGCCTTGGACGAATCCGGGCTGGCTGTGAGCGCGAGCTGCGCGGCGATAACCTCGGGAGGTTCGGGAGTCGGAGTGACCGTTGGTGTGCCGGCTGTGACGGTGGCTGCCGGTCCTGGAGCCGCTTGCGCCTCAGCATCGGCTTTCGCCTGTGCAATCTCCTCCGGCGTCGCAACCGTGGCGACCGGGCCTGTCGCGACCGGAGGCTGGTAGGCCGCGTCTGGGTTCACCGGTGCGGCACCCGTATCCAGCCCGAGGTCCTCCGCCGTGAGCTGCTTGCTCAGGAAATCCTCCGCCTCCGCCGCGGTGGACTTCACGGCGCTCGCGGACAGCGGGGCCAGAGCTGCGTCCTCTGGGCTCATGGGGTTCAGCACGCGACCAGCTCGGTCCGCCCGGATGGCGTCGAGACGGGCCTTGCGCTGACGCGCCCCGAGGGATGCCGCGCCGCCGCCGAACAGTCCGCCAACGATGCCTCCCGCGCCGGCGTTCATGGTGACGCCTTCGGTTATCGAACGGTTCGGGTCGTAGAGCGCTTTCGACGTGATGTTCTGAATGGCCTGCTCTCCGCCCTCTTGCAGCGCCTCCGTTCCAGCCCCACGCAGCGCGCTGTTCACGACGCCGCGCTTCGCACCCATCTTCGCGAGCATCGGGAGCTTTCCAGCCACACCGAGCGCGCCCTCGGACAGAGCGCCCGCGAGGCCGTACCCCGCGAATGCTTTGTTCACGATGCCGGGCTTCGCTTGCGTGAGCCGCTGCGCCGTCTCCTCGTCGCCCTTCGCGAGAGCTTGGGCAATCTGGTTGTCGATGGACTGCGACGCCTCTTGTGCGCCCTGTTCTCCGGAGGAGAGGCCGTAGGTAAGGCCGGATGCCACCGGTGCCAGCGGGCCGGCAAGCGCAGACGGCAGAAGCCCGACCACGGAACCCGCCCCGGACGCGACGGCGGTTTCGAGGTTGTCGGCGTGAAGCGGGTTGACGGGGTAGGCTTCGCGAGCGCCGGCAGACAGGTCCTGCCCGAACTTGTAGATGGGCTCCTCTTCGAGCGGAACTGCCGGCCCGCGCGGGATGGGAGCGCCGGTGTACGGGTTGTGCGTCGGAGGCGGGAACGCTTGGATGACTCTGGCCGCGCCGGACAGGGCACCACCGAGCATCTCACCTCCGGCCCGCATGAACGCATTCGCCGCGGAGGAGTGGCGACCTTGGGAGAGCTGGCCGTAGAGGTCGGTCAGCTCAGAGTCACGGAAATCATCCGGAACCTCGACGGTTCCGACTCCCTCGAAATCGACAAGTTTCGGCATGGTGTTTGAGGGCTACGGGCGGGTGATGGTGATTTCGCCGTTCGGTCCACGGGTGACGCGGATGGTCGGTGCGGTCGGTGCAGCGTTGGTCTTCGGCCGGTGCGCCTGACGGTAGCCGCGCAGGGAGTCTCCCGTCAGCGGCGTAAATCGACCGTTGCTGCTGACTCCAGGAACACCGTTTAGTTCGGTGATTTCAGGAGGAGTTTTTTCAGCTCCATACCCTCCACTTCCACGCATTAGTGCGTCTAAAAAACGCTCGTTGTTTCTGTCCTCTGCAATCTTTGATGCGTTATCCAACCTGACCTTCTCTGCCATCCCCTTGGCTGCGCCGACCGGATACGCTGGATTCTCCATCACGTTCTGCGGGAACGGCCCCTCGACGCCAAGCCCACTCTGTTGGCCGTACGCCTCCGCAGCCTGCGCGTCAAGTGCGCGTTGGTTTCTGGCATTCTCCGACGACTGCAAATCCACCGACCCATCCGCGGCGTACTTGAGGTCCTGCCCGTAACGCTGCATGAGACCCTGCTTGTTCATCTCGTCCTGCCGCGCAATCGCGTCGCGTTTGAACTGGTCCTCGGTCGTGTCACGGCCACGCTTGTACGTGTCTTCAGTCGTGTCGCGGCCGCGGTTGTACTTTTCCTTGTCCGCGCGGAACTCTTGGTCTGCCTTCGCACGAGCATCCTCGGACTGTTGAGCCTTCACGCGACTGCCCGCGTTCATGCCGGACGTGAACGACTCGGCCAGCCTTGGGCCACCTTCGGATAGGTAGGCGAACACGCCTGGAATTGATTGCTGTTGCGCCATAATCGTATCGGTTACATGCCTCCGCCCCTCGCCGCACCACCCATCGAACCGGCCAGCTCCATCAGTGACTTGCCCATCTGCTGGAGGCCCTGCCCACCAACCGCCGTAGCGCCGGGGGCGATTGCCCGGTCGCGCATCGCGGACATCTTCTCGGTCCGCTCGTTCGACCGGAGCTTCGCGAAATCGCCGCCCGACAGGTTCAGGATGTCGTTGCTCCCCTGCGTGCGCGCCAACGGTGTACTCGACAGAATGCTGCCCGTCATCTGGTTTCCGCGATCAATCATGTCCAGCGACGTGCGGCCGAAGTCGCGGGCCGTGAGGTTGCGGCCAGCCGGAGACCCCGAGAACCCGCCTTGCAGCGCGCGACCTGCCGACGACCGGTACACCTGGCGCTGCACGTCCTCCGGGATGCCGCCGCCGAGCAGGTCCGTCGCCTGTTTGACGCGACGCCGCTGCATCTCCGAGAATCCAGGAACTCCCTGTTCCAGAACGTCGTTAATCTGTCCTTGGTTGAACTGATTTGTGCGACGAGCCACCCCCTCCGCACCGGCTTGGTTGGCGTTGATTGCCCCGATGGCCTGCCCGTAGGCGTTGCCAACGTCCAACTCAGGCATCCGGACGATTTCGTCCAGCTTCCTCTGAGCCATCTTCGCCGCGTTGGCACCCATCAGGGTGCCTAGTCCCATCATTTCCATTAGACAAATCCTCCAGTTACACGCCAAACCGGCGCGGTTCCCATCACTTGCACGTTCACCGCAATCTGGTCGGGCGGGCTGTACGCATCCAGCTCGGACCGAAGCAGCCTGATTGCCTGCATCCAGTCCACCATCGCCTCCTGCTGCAAATTCTTGTCCTCCTTCACCAAGCACTTCATGGCCGATTTCAAGGCCCCGATGTTCCCGATGAAGCACCAGTCGGAATCGACGACCACGGGCACAAATTCGAGCCGGACAATCGTCTCGGCGACGATGTTCGAGCAGTCCTCCATGGCCGACACGCACCCGTCGCCCTCGTCGGCGCACGAGTTGCACGACGCCGTGTCGCCGCAGAGCTGCGCGAGGTTGGTCAGGTACGACCTACGGTACGATGGGTTGCGCTCGCTGGAATCCCAGACGGCAATCTGCGTCTCGTTCCCGGAGTTTGCAGCGACCGAGTACGCCAGCACCCGCGAGTTCGTGAGCGGCTTCTGGACGCCCGTGAGGCCCGGCGCGGAGTACGTGAACGTCGAGGTGACGAACGGGCTCGCGAGGGTTAGGTACTCGCCGTCCACCCACGTCGTTCCATCTAGCGTGCGGACCGCCACGCCGTTCTGGTCGAGGCCCTGGATGAGAACCCGCTTGCCGGCGTCGGTCGCAGACGCGGGGTACAGCCGAATCTTGGACGGCGTCGAGAAGTCCCGGTTTTGAGAGACCAGCCCGCGGTCAAGGAGCATCGAGCCGTCACACTGGCAGCCGCCGACGGCCGGAGACCGGACGTTTTCCTGAAAATCGAACCATGCGTTCGCGATGGGTAGCGAGAAACCGCATTGGATGAAGCCTTCGACTACCTTCACGTCGCGCGGCCAGGTGATGCAGTTCGCCGTGACGCAAATGCGGAGGCGCTTGTACGTGCCCCACCACTTGCCGGCGTTGGCGAGCCGTTCCTGAGCCTCGTTCAGCGTCGTGATGAACCGCGGGTCGCAGGCCCCGATTCCAATGGCGGCGGGAATCGAGGAGGCTTTGACTTGCGCTAGGTTGAGGCGGCTCATGGTTCAGCGGATGGCGCGAGCCATGACTCGCCACTTGGCCGTGTCGATGGCGGTGACGACTCCAGTCCCCTTGTTGTTGATGCTAACAAAGTCAACAAGCGACCCCCTTACCATACCAAGCACGCTAGTCGTTGCGTACCCGGTTGTGCGATGGTCGCTCTCTGAAAGCCCAGCACGAAGCAGGCCGCCTACGTCGATGTAATCATACTTTGCGTACCCTAAATCGCCAGTGTCAGCAATGCACACGATTCCGATGGTCCACGCAATCGGAACCACGCTAAACCCGTGCGACAACTCAACCTTCGCGCCGGCCGCAGGAATCGCTTGGTAGCTCGCCTCCGGCGTGATGTAAGCCGACTCCCAAACCGTGGCCGGAGTCGAGCTGGTCCTGAGAAACTGCCGGTCCGTCCCGGGCGTGATGTTCGACACCGAAACCGTCGCCTGCGCGGACGGGTTCAGCATCTGGAAATTCGTGCCGTCGTACACGACGATAATCATCTGCTCAACGACGATGTCGCCCGCGACCAACGCGACTGCTCCAGCCCGCGTGATCGGCCGAGACCCGAGGAGGTTGATGTTCAGCGTCGCGGCCCCGGTGTTCGTGTGCGGAGCCTTGAAGACGTACATCCGACCGTAGGCGTACGCCGTCGCGCTGGTGAGGAACTGCGGCACCGGAGCCGACTGGTAGTTCCCAAGCGTGCCGGTCGCGTCCCCGAGGAAAATTACCTCGTCCAGATACCGGACCCACGCCCCGTCCGCGGTCGAGTATTTCAACGCCTCGACGGGCCGGTTGCTCACGTCCAAGCGGAGCCAGTAGAGCGTCAGGTCCGAAGGCGCACCCTGCGAGGACTGCCATTGGATGCCACCGGTGAGCGTGGCCGTGATGGCTGCCACGTAGGCATCGAGGCGCTCCTGCTCGTCGGCGTAGCACGACGGAGGAGGTAGCGTTCCTGCGGAAAGTGTGATGACGGCAGCCATGGCTCAGATTTTGTAGGTGAAGTCGTCCGGGTCACAGCACGTCACCGCGCCACACGAACCCGTGGAGCAGTCGCCCCCGGCGACCGTGATGCACTCCGTCTTGGAAGCGTCCCCGTACATATCGTCCTGCTCGGCGTTGGTCACGAACTGCAACCGCTGGAGTCGGGCGTACCCTTCAAGCTCCAACCGCATTTGAAACTCATAGCCGATGCGAGTAAAGCGTCCAGTTTGAGGGTCCACCACGTCTGGGGGGCGCGTGAACGCCATCCTGGCCCGCGACTGAGACCGGAAATATGCCGGAATCTGGCAGTCTCCGGGCGTCACCGGGTCGCAGCTCCGGTACTGCGCGCAGTCCGAGTACGTGGCCCACGGCGTCCAGCACTCCGACAGGTTCGGCCGGAAGCGGGCCGTCACGTCGAGTTGCCCGGTGAGCTGGTCGTACCACTGGTCCATCGCTTCGAGCCGCTTCGCGTCGAACGGCTTCGCGAACGTTGTGGAGCGGGTCTCGATAGCCCACTTGATTCGCACGTCGTCGGTTCCGTCTTGGTCAAACCGGTCGCCGCGCGTGACCTCCCAAAGCTCGATTTCGTTCGTCTCCGACAGCGCGAAAATGTAGCACCGGTCCACGTTTTCGACACGAACGGTCAGGATTCGCAGGATGTTCAGCCCCGTCCAGACGCCCTCCCAAGCAGGCGGCAGCTTCGTGCCCATCCCGGACACGAGGTCGTAGTCGAGCGCCACGAGGCCGCGGTGGTACGTGCCGTGCGCTTGGTCCTGCTGCGGCTGGATAGTGAGCAGGAATCGGTTGTCGAAGTTCACCGCCGACGCCGCGCCGAGGCGGTTCAACGTGTCGTACTTGAGCGCGCGAACGACTTGCCGGCTGATCGGGCTCTGCCCCCAATCGGTGAAGTCGCGGCGGGCTACCATGAGCGACCGGATGCCGTCCTGCGACCGGAACAGCAAGTCGCCGTTCACGACCGCAATCGACTCGTGGTTCAGCGCCCCGAAATTCAGCAGCGCGAACCGCTGGATGGGGTACTGGAGGTCTTTCCAGACATCGCGGTCGATGGGTGCCGAGAACGCGAACACGTTGCTCGTCGTGAACACCATGAGGTCGCCGTCCCCGAGCGAGCTGTCGAGGTTTGCGGCGAACGCGAGGCCGGTGATGTTCCCGCCCGGCACGGCAAACGCTCCACCTTCGTTCAGGAACGTGTTTTCGGTGTAGTAGATGACCGAGTTCCGCCCGAGCGCCGGGTCGCTGTAAACGAGGTCGCCGCCGTAGTACAGGTTGTCACGGGCCACCCATAGACGGCCCTTGCCGTACGCCATCGGCCCTCCAACAGGGACCTGCGTCTCGGGGTCGGACCGAATCGCCGACGCTCCGTTGTAGAGGTACGGCAAATTCGACCCGTTCTGGACGATGAGCCAGTTCTCGGCCTGCTGAAACCATGCGTGCGGCAGGTCGGCTTGGTTCGGGTCGCTCGGGATGCTGATGTTCGTGACGGCGTAATTCTCGCTGATGCTGATCCGGTGAATCAGGCCGCTGATCGACACCGCGATGTACGGGAGGCCGGTTGGCGCACCTTCGATAGGGTCTGCGATGTACTGGCCCGCGCCTTGGAACAGGCCGGACGGCAGCGTGCAGGTAATCTTCCGCCATCCGGGCCGCGGGGTTGGGAAACCGCCACGAACCGTCGTGTTCACGGCCCACGCAAGCTGGTTGACGCCGATGAGATTCGGCGCGAAGCCGGAATCGACACCGGCCTCGTAGGACAGGTATCCGTCAACCAGCCGGTTTCGGTCGTTCGTCATCGCTCTTGAGCAATCAGGCCCGAACTGCGAGCGTTCCGCAAGATGGATTCTAAGAACGTCGCCTCAGAGGCTGAAATCAGGACTGGAAACTACCTCGACCTCAAGTGGAAAACTCTCGACCCGTTTGAGCGAGAGAAAACCATGGTCCGGTCGGGCGGGTACATCATCGGCAACGGCGTCCGCTACGGCAACGGCATCGACTGGCACTACAAGGAGGCGATGAAGTGCCTCTGGCCGCGGTTCGCGTGGCACAAGTGGTCGAACCTCCTGATCCCCGAGTTCGCGCGCAACAAGGAGACCGGCGTCATGGGGCCAGCCTCCTCCGGCAAGACGTACTGCGCCGCGGCCTACGGGCTCACCAAGCTGTTCATCTGGCCGCAGAACACGTCGGTCATAATGTCCACCACCACCACGCAGGGCCTCCAGCTCCGCGTTTGGGGGTCGGTCAAGGAGCTGTTCAACTCCGCGAAGATTCGCCGACCGCACCTTCCGGGCAGAATCATTGAAAGCCGGTACATGCTCACCATGGCCGACGCGGAGGACGACGCGCAGGACTACCGCGACGGCATCATCGGCGTGGCGTGCAAAGTCGGCGGCCAGTTCGTTGGTCTGTCGAACTACGTCGGCCTAAAGAACGACCGCGTCGTGCTCATCGCGGACGAAGCGTCGCTCATGGCCCGCGGGTTCCTCGATTCCGTGGCGAACCTTCGGAAAAACCCTGATTTCCAGCTCATCGCCCTTGGAAATCCGAAAGACCAGAACGACGCGCTCGGGATTATCTGCGAGCCGCACCCGTCAGCGGGCGGCTGGGACGGCCTCGGCTACGAGGAGCGGACGCGCGTCTGGAACACGCGGTCGATTGGTGGGCGGGCCATACAAATCTGCGGGTACGACAGCCCGAACTACGACTACCCGCGCGGGGTGAACCCGTTCCCGTGGCTCATCAAGCCGGAGGACATCGACAACGACCTTGCGTACTACGGCCGAGACTCGCTCCAGTTCTCGATGATGAACCTCGGCTGCATGCCCAAGACGGGCGGCAGCCGGCGCGTCGTCACGCTGTCGTCTTGCGAGGCCAACCGTGCGTTCGAGGAGGCCGTCTGGCTCGACGTGAAGAAGCTCACGCGGGTCATCGCCGTGGACGCCGCCTACTCCGGTGTTGGCGGCGACCGATGCTCCCTGACCGACCTGACGTTCGGACCGCTTGTGGACGGGACCATTGGGATAGCCATGACCGAACCCCAGGCAATCGTTCCAGTAAGCCCCAAAACAGGCGTAGAACCCGAAGAACAAATCGCGTCATGGGTGAAATCATACGCTGAATCGCGCGGGATTGCTCCTGAAAACGTCGGGTTCGATTCGACGGGCCGCGGCACGCTGATGTCCGCGTTCGCCAGGCTCTGGTCCCCGATGGTCGTTCCAATCGAGTTCGGTGGCCTGCCTTCCGACTCGCGGCCTGTGCGCGAGGGCGACCCGAAAACTGAGCGAGAAGCCTACGGGAAGAACGTCACCGCGCTCTGGTTTGCGTCACGGCTCGTCGTAGAAGGCAAGCAAATCCGGCAGCTCTCGCGTGAGTGCGCCGAGGAGGGTGCGAGCCGCGAGTGGGGCATCAACAAGAACGGCAAGGTCGATGTCGAGACCAAGGACATCACAAAACTTCGCATGGGACGAAGTCCGGACTTGTGGGATTCGCTGGTTGCGGCTATTGAAGTCGCTCGGAGACGCGGTTTCAAGATTGCGTCTGGAGCTGGAGTTGGAGTAGTCACGAAACGCGCCACCCCTGAGTGGCTGAAAAAGAAAGCAACCATGCAGCGCGACCTGTCAGCCCGCCACTCACTCACTTCCGTATGACTTCTGTCCACGGAATCACCACCGGTACAATCGAGCACGATGCCGTGGTTGTTGAGCCTCCTGACGCGAACAAGCCGTCGTTCGTGGCGTTCAACATTTTCCTCGATCCGCACCCTCCCGGAAGCGACCGTGCTCAGAGGGTGTCCATATCGCTGTTCGGAAGCACGATTCGTCGGAGCCTCGGAGAGCTTACCGCGGGCCGTAGGGTGACGGTCGCCGGTCGCGTGTACCCCAAGGCCGCGCAGGCGCGAGACGGTCGGTGGTACGGAGAGCTTTCGATTGCGAGTGGAACGGTGGAGTTCAACGGTTAACCCATGCGCTACGTCCTGAAAAACCGCAATTCGTTCCCTCCAGGTGGCTGGATTTTCAGGCAGCCTGAGACAAACTGGTCCGCGCCGCTCCCGATGTCCGACTCGTTTGCGACCACCGTGAAGCGCGTCACGGAGCATCGTCAGGCGAATCCGGGCTACCCGTTGCCGCTTGATTCGCTCTCGATTTCGGCCGACCTAGACGCTTTTACCTGCGCCCGGCTCGGCAACGACCCGTCCTATTGCGAGTCCATCCCGGACGGGCAAACCACCGCAACCATTCACGCACTTCATGCTTCAACGTCTAGCGGATGCCGTACGTGCGGCCGTTGACCGCGTCAAGCAGGACGCGGTTGCAGCGAAGACCCTTGCCGAGTGGATTGGCGACGGCGGCGACCCCGTTGTGCCCGCGCTTGCTGAACGGCGGGCCGCCATCTGTGCCCAGTGTCCCCAGAACGTCATCCGCAGGAAGCGTCTCGAAACGTCCATCGCCGAGGCAATCCGCCAGCAGGAATCCCTCCGCAGTCAGATCGATCTCCGCACCGGGAACGACGCAAACCTGCACACCTGCCAATCCTGCGGGTGCCACCTAAAACTCAAGGTTTGGGTGCCCCTGAAACACCTCCAGCCGGCCGAGTTTCCGCCGACGTGCTGGTACGTGACCGAGTCAGCCGCTCCAGAACCCGCTCCGGAACCCGCGCCCGTCCACGTCGCCAAACCTGAGCGGCCCACGGTGTCCATCCGCCGCATGGACGCGCTCGGTGACGTGATTCTCGCGTCGATTCTGGCGACCAAGATGCACGCGCTCGGGTACGACGTGAATTTTGCGTGCTCGGCCGGCGCTCGCCACCCGCTCAACAACCACCCGCACGTCGCTGGTTTCATCACGGACGGCAGGAAAACCACCGTCGAGCTGGACAAGACGTACGAGAAAAGCCCGGACCGGAACAAGAAGGACATCGGCCTGCTGATGCTGGAGGCCGCGTCGGAGCAACTACGCGCGGGAGGTTTCCCGGTTCCCGATTTTCACAACCGCGTCCCGAACCTGTTCCTCATGGAGCAGGAAATCATGGCGATGCGGGACCAGCTCTCGCGCTACCCGAAGCCGTGGGTCGCCATGGTGCCCAAGTCTGGCTCATGGCCAAACCGGGCCGTGAAGCTGGATTCACTTTCGACCGCCGCAGGGCTCATCAACGGGTCGTGCGTGTGGGCGTTTCAAGGCGATGCCACGGCGAACATCCTGCCCGTCCAGATTCGCAGCTTCCGCGACCTCATGGCGCTCATCTACCTGAGCGACCTCGTCGTTACGCCCGACACCGGCCCGCTCCACGTCGCCGCCGCGTTCAACAAGCGGGTCGTGGTTCTGGAGACGTGCAACGACACCCAGCTTCGCCTCACGGAGCTGACCGATTACTCGACCGCCTCCGCGCCGCTGTCGTGCATCCGCTGCGGCGAGTTCCACTGTCCCATCAACCAGCAGGACCCGCCGTGCCAAGCCATCCCCGGCCACGCCATCGCGACCGCTGTGAACGAGCGGCTCACGTCGCACTCGAACGGCAAGGTTTCGGCAATCATCCCAGTGTACAAGGTGGACGCGCGGCTGGACCGCTGCATCGCGGCGGTGCGCGACCAAGTGGACGAGGTAATCGTGGCGTTCGACGGCACAGCAGGATTCGTCGGGATGCGGCCGGGCGTGCGCGTGGTGCCGCCCACCGGGTTCAGGACCGGGTACGGGAAAACGTGCATGAGGGGCGCGCGGGTGGCGACCGGAGAGCACCTCCTGATGCTCAACGACGACTGCTACATGAACGCCGGCTCGGTGGGCGCGATGCGGGCCGCGATGCACGACCCGAAGGTTGCCGTCGTGGGCGCGCAACTCTGGTATCCGGATGGAACGATTCAACACGGCGGGATGGGTCGGAATACTGGAGACATCGGGTTCGGTCACATCGACCACCGACGCAGGGCTGTCAGTATCACGGCCCTGACTGAGCTGGAGTGCGTCACGTTCGCCTCGGCGCTCGTCAGGCGGTCTGCGTTCTACGGCGTGCGCGGGTTCGACGAGGAGTACGACTGCTACGCCGAGGACACCGACCTCTGCATGAAGGTTCGCCGTGATGGCTGGAAGGTCATGTACGAACCGACCGCGGTAGGCATCCACGACGAGTCTCAGACCACGTCCCCGATGAAGGCCAAGCTCGCGACCGACGCGATGAAGATTTTCGTCCGGAAGTGGAGGCGGTATTTCGAGCACAACCCGCCGACGCGATGACCCTGAACATCCATCGCATCGACCCGGACAACATCGGGGACCAAGCGTGCTCCCCGCTGCGGTACTTCCGCGACCTGCGCTCGAAGGTGCGGCCCGTGGACATCCAGTCGAGCATCCCGAACGCGGACGCCTACCTGATAGGGGGTGGCGGGATGCTGCACGGGAAATGGATGGACACCCTGAGCCAAGTCGCAGCCCGCGGTAAACCCTGCGTCGCGTGGGGAATCGGGATGAACACCCACGACACCGAGCAGTTCATTTGGCCGAAGTTTCTCGACTCGTTCGCGGCGGCCGGGCTCCGGGACCACGGCAATCCGTGGGATTACGTGCCGTGCCCGTCGTGCCTGCACCCCGCGTTCAACGTGCCGCACGCGCCGAGGCATCCGTTCGTCATCTACGAGCACCACGCGGCCCAGATTCCGCTGTCCGTGAACGCGCCGAGGCTCCAGAATCGGCAGCCGTTCTCCTACTTCGAGAACGTCATCCGGTTCCTATCGAGCGGGCGGGTCGTCGTGACGAATACCTTCCACGGGGCCTACTGGTCGATGCTGCTCGGTCGGCCGACGGTGATTTTCAGGCCGTACAGCAACCGGTTCTGCTGCTTCAAGGAGGTGCCTGCGTTCGCCGACACGGATACGTGGCGTCAGGCTGTCGAAAATGCTGAACCGCCCAGCCGTGGATACCTCTTGGAATGCCGAGATTTGAATCACATCTTCAAGGAGCTTGTAACACCCCTACTAACATGAGCAAAGGACACGAAAACTCAGAGACGGCCAAGTATCGCGACCTCACGGTCCCATACTGCAACGGCAACGGCGTGGACATCGGGTCCGGAGGCGACCCTGTCGTCCCGTGGGCGATTTCGATGGACCTCCCGCGCGGCGAGTTCGCGACGTACCACAGCGAACACGACCCGAGGCACGCAATCCACTATGGCGGCGACGCAAAGAACCTGCCGTTCAGGGACGGGACGCTCGACTTCCTCTACTCGTCGCATTTGCTGGAGGATTTCTTCGATTGGGACCCGGTTCTCACCGAGTGGGCGCGCGTCGTGAAGCCGGGCGGTTACATCGTCATCCTCGTGCCCGACAAGGCGCTTTGGAAGGCTGCTCTGGACCGCGGCCAGCCGCCAAATTGCGCGCACACCCACGAGTCGCGGGCCGGCGAGCTGTCGGAGTACTTCCGGCGTCTCGGAATCGTAGAGCCCGTGATCGACACACTGACGAACCTGTTCGACGGGGACTACACCGTGATGTTCGTGGGGAGGAAGCTTTGAAAGCCCACCTTAAACCCGCGGAATTCGAGGTTCGACAGTTCACTGTCAACAACGCGGAGCAGGCGAACGAGCTGATGTCGTGGGCTGGAACGGACATCACGCTGAATGACCGCGTTCTGAACGTGCGCGTAGCCCGCGGGTACGTCACGGCCCGCCTCGGAGACTGGCTGTTGAAAATCAAGCCCGGCCTTGTGACAGTCATTGACGACGTGACATTCCAAAGAAACTACGATTTACACCAATGATTTCAGGCTACACATACGTTCAGGACGGGGTCGTGAACGACTACTGCTTCGAGGAGTGCATCCTGTCGATGCGGGCCGCGTGCGATGAGGTCGTCGTGGGCGTCGCGAAATCCGACGACGGGACACTGGAGCGCGTTGAGGCGATTGCCGTTGGCGGCAACACCTGCCCGGTGCGAATCGTCCACTACGAGCGCGTAGGACCCGAGGAGCGCAATCCTGAACGACTCATCGCATGGTTGAACAACGTGCGTCGGCATTGCCAGTTCCCGTACCAGCTCGCGCTCGACGCCGACGAGGTTCTTCCGGAGTGGCACGTTCAGCAGCTCAAGGAGCACGCCAAATCCAAGGATTGCGTCTGGTTCGACCGGTTGAACTTCTGGGGTGACACGAAGCGCCTCGCCCCCGCGGGCCACGTCTGCGGAGAGGCTGTTGTGCGCGCCGGCCCAACCTCGCTCTGGATGCCATCCGACGAGCCGCGACCGGAAGGTGAACCGGAAATCAGGATTCGCGCCATCAAGACCGGGATGTCCATTTTCCACTACGGATTCATCCGGAAACAGGAGGCATTCTACCGCAAGTCCAAGTTCCTCCAGCCGGTCCTCGTCGGTAGCTACGACCAGCGTCTTGTGGACGCCGAGGCTTCCGGTAAGCCGTGGGCGGACACCATCGAGTTCGACCGGCCGTTCGGAATCTACAACGGGCCGCATCCCGCAGTTGCAATCCAGTGGCTGAAAGAGCGAGGATACGCACCGTGAGCACATTCAAAGACGCCGCGTTCATCTCCACGATGATCCAGGAGATGCAGACCGTCGGGCTGCCGCGCTCCCGGAACCGCGCCCGCATCGCGGACCTGTTCAACGGCAACGCGCCGTACACCGATGCCGAGGCGCGCGACAACCGCATCGAGACGAACGTCAACTTCCTCGAAGGCACGCGCATCATCCACCAAGCGCGCAGCCAGTTCACGGACGCTTTTATGAAGCCGTCCAACTTCTTCACGGTCGGCCTCGATAAAGGCCCTGTGTTCAAGCGTGACGAGTGGGGTGCAATCATCACCAAGCAGATCAACAAGCGCCTGAAACGCGACATGCGCTTCACGGAAGTTCTGGACTCGCAGTTCGCCAGCTCCGTGCTGCACGGCGTCGGGCCGGTGACGTGGGGGCGCAAGAAGGATTGGTGCCCATCCGCCCGCGGCTTGGATGACATGCTGGTCCCGTCTCGAACGCTCAAGAGCCTTGAGAACCTGAACTACTTTGCCACGCGAAACAACTACACCGCTGCGGACCTCGTCCGCATGACCTCCGGCAAGAACGTGGACGCCGGGTGGAACAAGCCTCTTGTCCAAGCTGTCCTCAAGCAGCTCCGACAGATGACCGGCCAGCAGCAGAAACAGGATTACTCGCAGTACGACCTCGAACGGCTTGCAGAGGACTTCAAGGAAAACTCCGGATTCTGGGGCTCTGACGCCGCGCCTACCGTTCAGGTCTTCGACTTCTACTACCTCGACGAAGAGGCGAAGAAGTGGTCCCGGAAGCTCATTCTCGACCCGCAGACGGCGACGTATGGCGCAATCGATTCCAACCAGAAGGCACAGTTCCTCTACGAAGGCCGCGCTGAGTACGGGTCCAATCTCTCGGAAATCCTGCACGTCCAATTTGCCGACGGAGCAGTCGTTCCTCCGTTCCGGTGGCACACGGTCCGGTCCCTTGGCTACCTGCTGTACTCGGTCTGCCACCTCCAGAACCGCATCCGCTGCAAATTCCAAGACAGCGTCTTCGAGTCGATGCTGTGGTACTTCCGCGACGTGGCGACCGGCGACGAGGAGCGGCTGAACAAGGTCGAGCTGAAACACCTTGGCATAATCCCGGAAGGGCTCGCCATCGTGCAGCCGAACGAGCGGCACACCATCAACGAGGCTCTCGTCGGGTCCGCGATGTCGATGAACCGGCAGATGATGGCTGAGTCGTCTGCATCCTACGTCAACGACGTGGACAACGGCACCAACAAGGAGCAGACCGCGACGGAAATCATGGCGAAGGTCACTTCGACCAACGCGCTCGTCGGGTCGATGCTGAACCGGGCCTACGCCTACGCCATCCCGCAGTACCGGGAGCTTGGCCGGCGCTTCTGCACGCTCGATCACCCCGATTGCAAGGCGTTCCGGGACGCCTGCATGGCCGACGGCGTGGATAAGTCGGTCTTCGACGTGGATTGCTGGGTCATCGAGCCCGAGCGCGCCATGGGTAACGGCAACAAGATGCTCTCGATTGCTCAGTCCGACCGCCTGATGGCTGTGCGGGCCGCGATGCCAGCAGCAGCGCAGCAGCGCATCCTGCACATGTACGTCGAGGCGAACACGGACGACCCTCTCCTCGCCGACCGGCTCATCCCGCTCGACGTGCAGCAGTCGTCCAAGACGATGCAGACCGCCACCCTCGCGTGGGGGACACTCATCGCCGGCCAGCCCGTCGTACTTACGGAAGGGGTCAACAACGCCGAGCTGGTCCAGGTCTGGCTGGAGATGCTCGACTCGGATTTGCAGAAGATTAACAGCGGGAACAGCGCCCCGACCGTGCCGCTCGTCCAGGGCCTCGCAAACGTCATCTCCACAATCGAGCAGCGCATCGCGTTGCTGGCCCAAGACGAGGCGAATGTGGAGATGGTCAAGCAGATGTCCGACGCCCTCGGCCAGGCCGCCAACTTCGTGCAGGCGTACATCAAGCAGATCCAGACGCAGCAGCAGGCAGCGCAGGAGCAGGGCGCACAAGGGCAAGGCATGAGCCCCGAGGTCCAAGCAAAGGTTCAGGCGATGCTGATTGAGGCGCAGGCCAAGTCGGAAATCAAGAAGGCCGACGCGCAGCAGAAGATGGAGAACAAGCAGCAGCAGTTCATCCAGAACCAGCAGAACAAGGCCGTCCAAACGATGGCAAACGTCGCTACGGGCGACGCCAAGACTTCGGCGGAAATCATCCGCGGAAACGCAAGAGCGCAAGCGGAGTCGGAAAATCAAGCGATGGCGAAAACTGAAACACCCCAATGAACCTAGACCCCAAATCACAGTTCCTGTCCAAAAAAGAACGAGCCGAACGACACCGCGCCCTCGTTGACAACGCGGAGTTCCGTGAGTTCCTGCTCGACGCCTTCGCGGCCTACTCGTTCGGGCTTCCCGGCTCCGACAACCCGGCGCACGGCTGGAATTCCAACTGCCGCCGTCAAGGCGCGAAGGATTTCATCGAAACCTTCCTAAATCTCTCGACTGTTCCTAAACCTCAAAAACGCACCACATCGGGAGAACTTGAACCCGAGCTAAACTAACGAAACATGGACCCAACCACTGATTTTGAAGCCGCTATCGACGCAATGCCGTCCGATATGCCGCAAGACTCGCCGCAGCAAGCGGCACCCGTAGTCGCAGTAGCGCCAGCGCCTGCCTCTGAGCCTGCACCGGCCACCGTCGCCCCCGTTGCCACGCCCGCACCGGTGAACGTCGGGGACGAAGACCTCGAAGCTCTCCGAGGCAAACCCAAGCAGGCTGCAACGCCGGCCGCCACAGCCTCGCCAGAGCCTCCAAAGCCCGCGGCCGAGCCTTCATCGCTCAAGGAGTTCCGAACCGTTTACGAGACCACCAAGAAGGAGCGAGACACGCTGGCCGCGGACCTCGCCAAGCTCCGCACGGAAGCTGCGGAAGCCCGCAAGGCCGGCGAGAAAGACGCCGAGGCTCGCGTCCGGGCCGAGCTGGAAGTAGTCGTGAAGGAGAAGACCGAGCTGGATTCGAGAATCCGGTTCCTCGACTACTCGAAGTCGCCCGAGTTTCAAGCCAAACACGAGAAGCCAATCAAGGATGCGTGGCGGGCCGCCATCGAAGACCTAAATGGGGCCACGATCATCAACGACGACGGCACGGAATCCGAGGCCAACTACGGCCATATCCAGGCCCTTATGCGGATGCCGCCAATCGAAGCCGCCAGGACCGCCGCGAAGTGGTTCGGTCCGGCATCGTCCGAGGTGATGCGCCACCGTTCCACCATCTTGGCGCTCGGGAAGGAGAAAGACGCCGCCATCGAACACTGGAAGACCAAGGGCGAGGAGCTGACGGCTCAGAGCCAGCGCGAGGCCGAGGAGTTCAACGGATCGCTCCAGTCTCTGTTCAACTCGGAGCGCGACTCGTTCCCGACCAACTACCCAGAGTTGTTCGGCCACGACCCGAAGAACGACGAGGAGGCCGACCTTGTCCGCAAGAACCGCGCGCTCACTGAAATGGCGGTGCGCGGCAAGGGAATCCCGGAGGGCACCGACGCGCGGCAGCGTTCCGAGCTGATGGTCAAGGCGCAGGCTCGTATGGTGGCCCGCGCGGAAGCGTTCGGGTTCACTCGCCTTCGGCTGAACAAGGCGGTCGATGAAATCGAGACCCTCAAGAAGAAGCTGGCCGAGTTCGAGGGAAGCGTTCCGGGCGAAGGCAAGACTACTCCTCCGGCTCCCGGCAAGGCCGACTCCGACGTGAGCGATTGGGAGCGCGCCATCGACAACGCGCCAGCGTACGTCTGATCCGGTCGGTCCAGAAACGAGAACGGCGTCCCGAAGGACGCCGTTTTTATTTGTTCTCCGCAATCTTGTCCGCGACCGCGCGGCGATACCTCATGTAGAGGCTGTCGGTCATGTACCAGCCATCCCTCGGCGGCGTGTAGGCGGTGCCGACCTTGAGCCTCACCACTGCGTCGTCACTCTGGACGATGACGATCTGCTTGCGAGCGCAACCGCTCCAAAGCATCAAGATCATCAAGGCCGTTGGCGCTAGCAGCAGGAGCCAGTCCTGGCGGTGTCGTTGCGATGTCATGGGTGGCTAGGTCGATACGCCGTTGTCGGGCGGTCTCGGGATCGGCGGCTCGGTCCTGGCGGCTCTTGATCCAGCGCGCGAGCGCAGGGGCCAGAGCCGCCAGGAGCGCCAGCAGCGCGCCGATGATGGTGGTCACGATTTGTTCGCCGCTGCGGTACGCGCGGCGATGATGCCCCAAACCACGGAGACGAGTCCGATAAGCGAGCCGACGATGGTCTCGGCTCCAGCGGAGTCGGTGATGCCCTTGGTGACGAGCACGCCGGCCCCGACTTTGAGGAACGAGCGGAGGATGGATTGATAGGTTTCGTTCATGGTCAGTTTTTGGTGGATGGCTTGCTGCGGGTCCGAAGGTCTTTTCGCAGTCGGACGACGTACCACGCGAGCCCGACGGCCGCGGCGCATAGGCCGATGACGTGGGTCGCGAAGGTGACCACCACGTCGGCGCTGTGCAGTGTGGCCAACGCGCTGCCACCGCCTACCGGCAGCGCGGCTTTGAGCGTGTCCGCAAGGAAAGCTCCGGACCGGTTGGTGGTCTCAGTGACAATGGGGTCGGAGTGGTCCATGGTATTAGTTCGGAGTTCCGCCGTTGTAAAGATTGGTGAGTTCAGTTCCAGAAAGAAGCCGCGTGTAAACTCGAAGGTGCTGGATGTACCCAGTGAACGGTGACGCCACGATGTCAGAAACTGGAGCGCCCACTTTGAATGTCTGGGATGAAGGAGAGCCCATTGCGGTCGCCGATGATGAATTGGTGGCGGACGTTGATGCGTTCACCGACACCGATAGCGCGTTGGCCGGCTGATTAAATTGCCCAACGATGAAGTTCCATGAGTTCACGTTGGTCGCAAACGCACCCAGCCCGATTGACTTCGTGCCGTTGGTGGAGTCCCTCATGTCCAAAATCACATCAAAGTTGTCCACGCCGTCATTGTACGGGCCAAGAAGCTTAAAGTGCCAGTTGGTTGAGCTTCCGGATTCAATGATTACGGAGCCGAGGTTCGTGTAGTAGTAGGAGGACTTCACCCACGCCGTGACTGTGAAACTGTTTGACCCCATGTTCTGGGCGAAGCTGTCCGAGTGGCTGAAATAGTTGTTGGTCGTGTAGGTTCCGCGACCTGGAGACAGCGCGCCGACAGTCCCGGACTGCGTGAAGTTTGGGCCGGTCGTGGCGATGGCGTTACCACTGGCCTCGGCAAGCGGCAGGTAAAGTTGCGGAGAGTTCGTGTCCGCGGAGCCCTTCCACGTCGCCAGCGCGTGAAAGAACCTGAACTGCGCGCAGGCCGGAAGGCACAGCGCCAAGAGTATCGCCAACTTGGTTTTCATCAGGTGCCAGTGTCGCCGGCTAGGACGAACGTGGTTGAGGACAGGCCGTAGAGCGTAACCGTTGCGTACTGGCCGAAGGTCTTCGTCTGGCTGTGCGCGTTGCTGACGGTGGTGCCGGACGCCGTGAACGTCACTTGGCCCGCGCCCTTCTGGATGAAGGTGCAGGAGAACCCGGCCGAGAGCGTCGGGACCGTCACCGTGATGGCCGCGGCGTTGCTGAGTGTGACTACCTTGCCGTTGTCCGTGGACAGGACGGTGTAGGTCGTTCCGGTCTGGGTGTTCTCGGTCACGGTGATGATAGTAGATGCGAGAGTCTGCGCCGTGCCAGCCGCAACGGCGGTAAGTGTGGCGTTTATCGGCTGGAACGCGGTCGAGTCAAGACCGTCGAGCGTGTCCGAGTTCAGGTTAGTCACTTTGGTCGTGCTTGTGACCGTGAGCGGAGCGGTGCCAATGGCGACGGTGGAGGTGTATGTCGGGCTGGTCTGACCTGCTGGCGTCGATAGCGGCCCCAAGATGGTGGTGCCCGATTTGGTCAAGGCGATGGCGTTTGTGCCGCCCGCGTAGAAGTTCTGGCCTACCCACGTCGCCGACAATGCGTGTTGAATCGTTGTCCCCGAAGACGACAGCGTCACGTCAGCACCTTCTCCGATTGTAGTGCTGTATGAAATTCGCCCGCCGACATCCAAAGTGTAAGCAGGTATTGCTTTGTTCACCCCAACCCGGTTGTTGACACCATCCACTTTAAGAGTGCCGCCGTCCACGGACATACTGCCTGTGATGTCAGGCGAATCCGACCGGACAAACCCAAGTGTCCCGGTGGTCGCAGCGGCCAAACCCGTTGTCACGCCGCTTCCGAGCGCCGTCAGTCCGGTGCCACCGTTGGCAACTGGGAGAGCCGTACCTGAATAACTGACCGCCAGCGTGCCCGAAGTTGTGATAGGAGACCCCGTAATAGATAGAAGCGACGGGACAGTGACAGCCACGCTGGTGACTGAACCGGTGCCAGCTCCGATGTCGGACCGGACTTCCGCTGCGGTACGCATCTTGACCGTCGTCGCTGCGGATGCCGGTGTCGCCGTGAAAACCGGGAAGTGGGTTGCAGCCGAACCCGCAGCTGCCGCTTGCACAGCGACGGTCCCACTCAGCGCCGTGTTGGTGCTGATGGTGAGCGTCGCGCCTTGGATGTTTTGCGGACTCGGGGTCAGCTGGATCCCGCAGATGTAGCCTTGGCTCGCGGCAAACTCGAAGACGAGACCGGAATCAGGCAGCACCCCAGACGGTCGGACAATCTGACGGGTGACGGTCTGGAGGTTTGTGCTCGTGGACCAGTCAGCAAGCCACACGCTCGTCCCTCCCCATTTCACGTTCACATAGCCGCCAGCAGCCTCTGCTGTGATTGAAACCTCCAGAGAGTCGTCCGTGGACTCGGTCGCCATTTGGACGATGAGGTTGCCACTGGTCACCGTGCTAATGCCGGGAAGGCCACCGGAGGTCGTGCCCCACGGCCAATTAGTCGATGCGTTTCCAAGCAGACGTTTTGGGCTGTAAGGCCCCCAGACCCGAGAGCTGGTGCGCTTTGTGTATGAACATTGCGGCGACAGCGTCTCTGGGAATGTGGACAGATTGTCAGCGAACTGGACAAGTGTTTGCTGGGCGCTGTTTCCGTTCCAAAAATCGTGCAGAATTTCTATGGTACGATCAGAACCGCCCCTGTTTCCGGCGAGTATCACACCCGGCCCACCAGCGTTGATGGATATGATTGGGATTGTACCGACCGGCGCGTCGATGCGGTTGTTTTGGAAAGTCGTTCCCTCGCCTTGGTAGTTTATCCAGTACTGGCTTGACGCGTAGTTTGACTCAAAATAGTTGTCCTCGATGGTGTTCCATCGCGTCTGGTCCTCGTAGATTCCGCCGACTCGCCAGTTGATGAGGATGTCGTTGTTCTTGATTTTGTTCTGCGAACCTACGCCGTCGTGTTTGGTCAGGTGGATGTGTCGCGCGTTCTGGTTCAGTCTGCAAGTGTCGATGTTGTTGATGTCACAAGCATCCAAATAGACTCCAATGCCAAACCCAAAAATGAAGCAGTTCTGAATTAGTGAGTCGTACAGCTTCGCAGCTTTGATTCCGACGCCTTCGCTGACCAAAAAAGCCAAGGTAGGGACGTTCGTCGTACCAGCCAGCGGGTCGTTAAGAGTCTGATACGTTCCCGAAAAGGTGCAATGAATGAATCGAAGGTTAGCAACTGCGCTCTGGCTGTCCCAGTTTGTGATGCCGACCTGATTAATTGCCACCGCGTTTTTTGCGTAGATGGCAAGGTCTTTCAACTCAAACGAAGCGTTGATGTCTCCCGAGCTAGGGATTGCGGATTCAAACACCAACGCTGTGTTGGTCGTGGTCGCCGATATGCTTGAGACGCTGCGTCCCTGGCCGTTAATTTTGCGATACATTGAGTTGGTGAGACTCGCTGTGATTTTGTAGTCGCCCGACGGAAGAAAGACATTAAACCCGGAGTTTAAAGCTGATTGAAGCGCAGTCGTGTCGTCTGATGCTCCGTTGCCAACGGCATTGTATGGCGCGTTCTTGACATTGACCCATCCCTGATTAAGGCCGAGCGCGTCAACATAGGTTTTGTTCGCAACGCTGTTGCCGGTGCTTGGGACGGTGGCGGTCAGCGGCGCGATAAGAACCAGGTTGGAGGGCGCTACCGTCTTGGTCACCGAGTCGTACGTGACCGACAACGACGCAGCCGCGAGCAATTGCAGCGAGAAAAGAAATGGAATCAGATATTTCATGGAATGTTTGCGTAGGTGTACCCTGTGTTTTCGTAGCCGCCTTGTGGTTGACCCTCAACCATAGCTCCAGCGTTTTTGCGATACAGGCCGTCGTCAAATAGCAAATAGCCGTTTCCGTTTTTGAAAACCCAGTTAGAACCGTCAACTCCAACAGTTATTACTCCCGGTGCGGACGATGCTAGGTACTTCAAAAAATACCTTAGCATTATTGCTTTAGCATCGTTATCAGCCTGGTCTATCAGTGGCTGGCAGTCGGTGATGAGCGACTGAGCTGTTGCCGTTCCAGACAGCGGGCCGCCAGTTGCAGCGGCGGCAACCGCGCCGGCCAGAATTGCGTCAATTTGCCCGCGCCCGCAGACAGCAATGATGTCAGCGGACTCAGCCCGAAGTGTAGCAATGGCCGGTACGCTCATAATTTTTCAACTCGATGCCAGTGAGAACGCGGTGTACGACGGCGTGCCGGCCGCCGCGACGGAGACGATGCCCTTGTACCCGGCAACCGTAAGCGACCCACCGGTGCCGTTTGCGGCCACAGAAGCCGCGCTTAGGATGTAGTCGTAGTTTAAGGTCGTGGCCCCCGCCCCCAGCTTGACGTGCAAATGCGCCGCGGCTTGATTCTGGATGGTGAACGAGTAGCGGGCCGAATCGGCAGCCAAGGCGGTCGTGGACGTTGCAAGCCCTGCGCTCGACGTGACCACGGTTCCGCCAACCCCGCCCGGCCCGGAGGCGATGACGTTCAGCAGCGTCGCAATCCACGCCTGGAGCTGGCCTGGGTTCGTGCAATCAAAGCACGCCGACAGTGATGCGATTTCTTGAGCGGTCACGAGTATGCCTCCTCTTCGGTGGTTACGGTTTCGGATTCCATGGCGTCCTCGGCCTTGTCAGCCGCGCCGGACCCAAGGCTCACGCCGTCGAACGCGGTGATGTGGATTTTCCCGTCCATCATGCTCCAATCGACCATGGCACGGCCTGATTCGCCCTTGAGTTCGACCCCCTCGGGCGGGTCGAACATGACCATTTTCGGGGCATCCATCATCCGGCCCATGCCGTCGAGCGGTCGGCCGTCCTGCATTTTTGAGTTCATCATAAGTGTGGGGTCTGCATCGGGAACCGTGGTCGGTTGGCTTCGGAAACCAGCCGGTGTCGATTCCAAATGCGGACCCCACCGGCCCGAAGGCCGATGGGGCGCGAGGTGCGATTAGATCGCGAACGGCAGTGTGATCGAACTGAACGTCGAGCCGCTGAGTTGGATCTTGAGCGTGGTCGAATCGTAGATCGACCAGGTGCCACCGAGGGTCGGCAGCGATGCAATGAGGCCGGCGAGGGTTGCCTGACTGACCGCGATGTGGGTGACCACGTTCCCGTCTGCCGTGATCGAGTTCGCGGCGATGGTGTACACGCCACCCTTGGCGACGGCGGTGAACACGAGCACGCTCGGGCAGCTCTCCGGGTAGGAGTTGTAGTACTGCTGCGGGTAGCCGGGGTCGGTGTTGCAGGTGCTCACGATGGTGATGCAGGGCCGGTCGCGCTTGTGGAACAGCAGCTCCAGCCACTCGTCGTGCTCCGGCTTCACAGCCAGATCGAAGTCGGCGTAGAACTTGCCCTTGTTGCCGCGGACGTTGTCAACGGGCTTGCCGTTGCAGTCCGCACCGAGGTCGTTGGTGCCGAACTTCCAGCGGCCGGCGTAGTCGCGGACGAGGAACGGCATCTCCTTGTTGACCGCCTCCGGCTTGAACGGCATGACGCGGAGGGCGCGCTTGTTGTTGATGTACGAGAACTGCCACTGGGCCTTCTCGTAGTCCTCGTTGTACTCGGACCGGATGCCGAGCGTGGTCGCGACGTTCTTGTACGGCAGAACGACCTGGTATCGGCCCGCCGACACCTTGTTGAACCGGATCGGGAACATGAGGCACTTCACCATGAAGTCGCCGACGTACCCGCTGAACCCGTACTTGAAGAACTCCTTCGCGGCCGGCCCGAACTCACCGAAGCGCCACGCATCCAGAAGCACCGGGTCCTGCTTGGACAGGTAGTGGAACGTGTCGATGTCGGTGTGCAGCTCCAAACGGTCGAAGCCTTCCTTCGCCATGTCGATTGCGCCGAGCGCGTACTGGCGGTACACGCGGGAGCGCAGGATCTCCGGCGTCAAGCGGCCGGTCGGGTCCTGCGTTGCGGTCATGTACTGGTAGCCGCCCGAGTCCCAGGTGAACGTGAAGTCCACGAGGCCGGCAGCCGTGATGGCGAGCTTCTTGCCGGCCAGTTCCGCAGCGCGGCGGGCCAGGTAGAAGGACATGATCCGCTGCGTCGCCGGCTTGAGCACGTCCGCGATGATCTGCGCGAAATGCTCCTTCGCGCGGGTCCGGGTCATGATCTCGTCGAAGCAGAGAACATCGGTCGCCCAAGAGGTCTTCTGGCGGCCGTAGGTCTTGCGGGTCGTGCCCCAAGCAATCTTGTTCTCGTCGGGGTCGCAGGGGCTGCCCACGCATTGAGTACCGCTCACGTCCGACCAGGGCTTGGTCACGTCAGGGTACACGTCGTTAAACCGGTCGAAGGTGTGCTCCACGCCGGAATAGGCGTCGAACATGCCGGTCTGGTAGTAACCCATCAAGCCGCCCTCGGTGGGGCGAACGTCCTTGAGGATTTCCTTGTCGTAAACCGGCTCTTGAGTGAGCACGGAGGCGAAGAACGCCTTGCAACTGATCTTATCTCCACTAGCCATATTGTGATTTTCCTATGCCTTTGGGTTTGTCGCCATCCCCTCAAAAGGCAAATCGGGGTGGAATGCGAACGCGAGGCGTCTGCAAACCAACCCCGGTGGTGAATCCGGGCCGTGGAGCCGGGCAGGTTCTTCAACCTGCACTTACCGATTTCCCCGAACGTGAGGACCGCTCAGGTGGCGAGCCAGAGTTTGCGCCATGGACGTGTTGTACCACTCGTGGCGCGGTCGTCAATAGGTGATTTTGCTCAATAAAACGCGAGTTTTGACCGACACGGACGGTCGTAGAAAGTTTTTCACGAATTGAATTGCGTGTTTTCGATGGTTAAGCGAACGTCTGCACGTTGATGCAACTTCGCCCCTACCAAACCTCCCTGATTGAAGAACTTCGTGACGGGTTTCGACGTGGGTTCACGCGCCAGGGCTTGGTTTCGCCGACCGGGTCCGGAAAGACTGTGCTGTTCTCGTACGTGGTCAAAAACGCCGCAGCAAAGGGCCTCCGAGTCTGGGTGATTGCCCACCGAGCGGAGATTCTGGACCAGATTTCGGCCACGCTCTCAGTAGTCGGGGTCCAGCACGGCATGGTGCGCGCCGGTGAGCAGGTTGAGCCGAAGCAGGCGGTCCAGGTGGCGTCAATTCAGACGCTTGTTCGCCGCTTTGACCAGCTTCCGAGCCCTGACTTTATCGTTATCGACGAATGTCACCACAGCACCGCAGGCCAGTGGGCAAAGGTCTTCGCGCAGTACCCAAAAGCCAAGTTCCTCGGCGTCACGGCGACCCCGGAGCGGCTCGACGGACGCGGCCTCGGCGAGTTCTTCCAGACCCTCGTGCGCGGCCCGGAGGTTCAATGGCTCATCGACTACGGATTCCTCGCGGTCCCGGTGTACTACGCCCCGAAAACCGCCATCGACGTGTCCAGCCTGCGGAAAATGGCCGGCGAGTTCTCGAAGCAGGAGTCCGCGGAGTTGATGGACAAGCCGTCGATTACCGGGGACGCGGTCGCGCACTACCGGAAGTACGCGCTTGGATGCAAAGCTGTCGCGTTCTGCGTGAACCTCAAGCACGCGGAGCACGTCGCGGAGCAGTTCCGGGCCGCGGGGATTCCGTCGGCGACTATCGACGGCACACTGACGCGAGACGAGCGCCGGCAGCGCGTGGCTGACCTGACTGCGGGCCGCGTGAGCGTGCTCACGTCGTGCGAAATCGTCTCGGAGGGCTTCGACTTGCCTTCGGTGGACGCCGCCATCCTGCTGCGCCCCACGGCCTCGCTGGCGCTTCATCTCCAGCAGGTCGGTCGCGCGTTACGGGTGTCGCCGGGCAAGCAGCAGGCGGTCATCCTGGACCACGTCGGAAACTGCCTTCGGCACGGTCTCGCCGAGGAGCGCCGCGAGTGGTCGCTTGAGGGAGGCTCCGCGAAGAAACGCAAGAAGGACGACCTCCTGGACACGCGCCAATGCGAGAAGTGCTACGCCGTGTTCACGGGAACGTCCTGCCCTCAGTGTGGCGAGGAGCGGGTGTCGAAAGCCCGCGAGCTGGAGCAGCGCGAAGGTGAGCTGGAAGCTCTCGACGCCGAAAAGGTCGCCGCGTCACGGATGCGATTGCGCGAAGAAGGTAAGGCGCAGACGCTGGCGGACCTGATGGCTCTGGCGAAGCAGAGGGGCTACCGCGCGGGCTGGGCGATTCATCGGTTCAACGCACGCAAGCAACGCCACTCTGCCGCAGCATGAACCTCTCCATCCAACCCGACGGCGACAAATGGATGGTGGCAATCACGTCTTACGCGGGCGTGAACCCGGTCGGGCCGCGTCTGTGGAAGGGGCTCCAGCAGCACACGCGAGTACTGCCGACGTTCCCGGTCACAGGGCTTGAACGTGCCGAGGCCGAAACGAAGTTGAAGGAGTGGGTCAGTTTTCTCAGGCCAGTTACAACCAAATAAACCATGAAACCACGCACACGCCAAGCACACCTAGGAGACATCGAGTGGAAATCGGAGGATGGAGTCGGTCGAGTGACCCGCGTCACGTATCAGCCGGAGGATGGAACCCTGTATTTCCGAACCCTGTACAGCAAGCGGCTCTCGAACGAGATGTCGCTCGATGACCTGTGGCAGATTGTGAGAATTAAGCCGTCGAAACCCGAGCCCGCGAAGCTCGACCTGCGGCAGATTGAGCACCCGTTGCTGATTGGGGGGCGGGTATGAATACGCCAAGCATCATCGACACGATAGCCGACGAGCGTGATGAACTGCGTGATGAAAACATCAGGTTGAAAGCCCACATCAAGCAACTTGAGGATGTTCTCCGCCGCACCCACATCAAGCAACTTGAGGATGCTCTCCGCCGCATCGCGAACACCGACTATCGTGGCAATCGCTCAACCGAATCTCAGATTGCCGCAGAGGCTTTGGAGTCAAAACGATGAACGAATCCGAAGTTCTCTCCCGCATCAAAGCCGCCGTCGGCGGGATGCTGAACGTGCGGATTTTCCGCAACAACGTCGGAGTGGCCCGTGCCATGGACGGGCCGCGCGTCATTCGCTACGGCCTATTTCCGGGCTCCGCAGACCTCATCGGCTGGACCGAGTACACGATCCGTCCGGAGGATACGGGCCGCAAGGTTGCGGTGTTCACGTCGATTGAGGTGAAGGCCCCCACCGGTGGCAGGACCTCGTCCATGCAGCACATCTGGAAACGCAACGTCGAGAACGGAGGCGGAATCGCCATGGTCACGTCCTGCCCGCGTATTGCGAAATTCGCGATGGAGAACTGGAGGCCATCCCTATGACCTACCAAGAACCCGTCGCGTGGAAGGTGGAGGTGGACCGGTGGATTCTCATCACGTTTGCGACTACGGAACCGAAGGCCCGGTGGCGGGCCGTGAGATGTTTCCGAGAGGTGCATGACAGTCGCCGTGGCTACTGGCCGTCCGTCACAGCGAAACGAGCCTCGGAATACGACAACAGCTACCTTGCTCACCGACGCTACACACTCGCATTTTCGGAGGACGAACTCGCATGAAACCCCGCTCCTCAACCGCCAACCTCGGGTTCATCTCCGGGCCAGCCGGCCAAAAAATCCGTGTCCAATTCAAGGACGGCGTGCTCTGCTTCAAACCCCACCGCTCGCGCGCCAAGCCGGAACGCCTCACGCTCAGGGACGCCTACGACTCAGCTCGGAAATTCTGAACCATGGAAACCAACGAACTGCGCGGCCTGCTGAACGGGCGTGTCGAGGAAATCTGCGAGAAGCTCCTGCCGGCCGGGAAACGGGTCGGGCACCAATGGAAGGTCGGGAACGTCTCCGGGGACCCCGGAGATTCGATGGATGTCGAGCTGGAAGGCCCCAAGGCGGGTCTCTGGCACGACCTGTCGAACAACGAGGGCGGGGACATCTTCGACCTCGTGAACGCCAACCAGGCGCACGGGAACATGGGCCTCACGTTCAAGTGGGCTCGCGAATACCTCGGGGTTCCCAACACCCCGCGGGACCCGAGCGCGCCGCGACCCACCGACCCGCTCAAGGTCGGATTCAAATCCAAGGACGAAACCGTCTGGCGCTACGGCTCCAAGGCGTGGACGTACCACGCGGCCGACGGGTCCGTGATCGGCTGGGTCGTCCGGTTCGACCTGCCCGACGGCAAGAAAGACATCCTCCCCCTCCGTATCATCGACGGCACCCCGCGTTTTCGCGGCTGGAAGAACCCCGATTGCAACCCAATCTACAACCTCCACAAACTCACCAGCCGGCCGGACGCCCCGGTCCTTGTCGTCGAGGGCGAGAAAACCGCCGACGCGGCAGCCCGGCAGTTCCCTGGATGCGTCTGCATCACCTGGCAGGGAGGTTCGGGCCGCGCGTCAGCGGTGGACTGGAAGCCCTTGCTCGAACGGCAGACGCCCATCCGGCTGTGGCCCGACGCCGACAAGGCAGGCCGGGACGCGATGACCTACCTCAAGGCTCGCCTACCGAACGCGCTCGTCGTCCGCACCGACGACCTGCCGGACGGCTGGGATCTCGCCGACCCGGTTCCGGACGGCATCTCGATTCAGGGGCTGTTCGACGCGGCCGGGGTGACGATGCCCGCTCCACCCCCTGAGCCTGCCGCCGAAGCCCCGCCGTTCCGGTTCCTTGGGTACACCGATTCCTGCTACCACTACCTAGCCTCCGAGAACGGGCTCATCACGAAGCTCCCTGCGCCAGCGCACTCCGAGTCGAACCTGCTGACCATCGCGCCGCTGGCCTGGTGGGAGTCGCGCTTCCCTGGCTCGAAAACTCGCATCGACTGGCACGACGCCATGGACTGGCTGTTCCGTGCGGGCCATTCCGCAGGCTACTTCGATCCGTCGCGCATCCGCGGGGCCGGCTGCTGGGTCGAGGCGGACGATTCCGTGGTGTTCCACGCCGGGGACCGCCTCTACGTCAACGGGGTCGAGAAACCCATCCATGAGCACGACTCGCCATACTACTACCCGGTGCGAAAAACGAGACCCATCCAACTCTCGAAGGCCGCCTCCCTTTCCGACCGGGCCAAACTCACCGCTGTCTGCGAGCGGTTCCCGTGGCGTGACCCGTCCAAGAGCTGGGTCCTCTCCGGCTGGGTGTTCTCCGCCATCGTCTGCGGCGCGCTCGACTGGAGGCCGCACCTCACCTTGAACGGCGAGTCCGGCTCCGGGAAGTCCTACATCTGGAAGTCCTACATCGCGCCCATCCTCGGACCCATCTCGGTCTGCGCCCTCTCCTCGACGACGGAGGCCGGCATCCGCCACTCGCTCGGCTGCGACGCGCTTCCGGTCCTGATGGACGAGGCCGAGGTCAAAGACGAACGCTCCGCCAAGCGCATCCAGGGCATCCTCGAACTCTCCCGCATGGCGTCCGCGGAGACCGGAGCCGCCATCATCAAGGGCTCCGCCTCCGGCGAGGCTGTGACCTACCGCGTCCGGTCGTGCTTCCTGCTCTCCTCGATCGCCAAAGCCGCGACTGAATTCGCCGACGAGTCCCGGTTCGCGCAGGCCGAGCTGGTCAAGCGCCATGCCGAGGACCCAGCAATCTTCCTGAAAACGCGCCAGCTCATCGCGGCGACGACCGGCCAGCCGGATTTCTGCGAGGGAATCCGGTCTCGGGCAATCTCGATGGCTGCCGTCATCCGGGCCACGGCGGGGATATTCCAGCAGGCCATTGTAAACCATCTCGGCGACGCGCGTCGGGCGCAGCAGTACGGCCCCATCGCCGCGGGCCACTGGTGCCTGGGGAGCGACGAGGCCCCGACGCCGGAGGAGGCAGCCGAGTGGGTCGCGAGCCAGTGGCCGCTGGACGCCGAGGCCGACGAGCCGGCCATCGACACCGACAAAATCCGGGCCGTGGACATCTTGATGGAGCATCGGACCACGCTCCAAGACGACTCCGCAGCCCGCTTCGACCACACCGTTTCGGAGCTGCTGTCGATGTTCTACGCGAACAAACCCGACCCGAGAGCGTACGCCGCACGCGAGACATTAACCCGCCTCGGAGTCTATCCATCATACAACGGAGTGCATGTTGCGGTACGCCACACATCACTGTCATCTATTTATCGAGGCACACAATTCGACGACCGATGGACTGACAACCTGCGACAAATCGACGGGGCGAAGACCTCCGTTTACACCCCGTACGGGGAGAAGTCCAAGAAGTCCACCATCCTCCCTCTCGTCGCCTGCGGGTTCGGAAACCGGGCGGAGTCGGTCCAGCCGGACATGCTCTGAGCGAAAACTGCGGGCCGCGCACTCAGCGGTCAAACACAGCCCGAGCACGACGCTTGGGCTTTTTCGTGTCGTTTAATGCAGAATCTCGGGCGAGACTTACGATTTCTGGCCGGACATACCGGAGGGTAAATCCGGGTAACTCCATGCGGCGGAGCCGTTTACAAAAATAATTACTGATTACCGGGATTCCGCCACACAGAGCCCCTAGGAGATAGAAAGAGAGTCATCGTGAGAGAGACACCCCCAGAGAGACACCCCTCTCTCCTTATCTATCTATCTATCTAGGTAAGTAATTAAGTAAGTAAAGGGGGAATTGGCCGTCTTCATTGGTCGGAATTGGGTTTACCGCTGGATTACTCGCCGGTAAGCCTTTCAGGCGGGTTCCGGGGCGTTCTCGGGGCATCCGACAGCCTGCGTCAGGCATGGCGGCGGAGAGGTTCCAGCCCGACGACAGCGGCAGACTCTACACCGTCAGGGTGAGTTGACCCTTAGCTTGCAGTACCGATTCCCGCGCCGTGGTGCCACCGCCAGAGCGTTTTTATTTGTCTAGAGAGTGAGGACAGCGGAGGCGGGGGTCCGAGCCGTCCTGGAGGAAACCCGGTGGGAAACTTCCGGAAGTATTGAGAGGGGGTTTGCGGGTGGGCCTGGGGTCGAAAAGCCCCCTCCCCCGGCCCCCCGGCCCCCTCCCGGCCCGGGGAAAAAGAGATTCCTTGCCCGAGGTCGGCCCACGGCGCAGCTGGTCGGCACGTCGCGGCCGGGGCCGCCGCGGAGGTCGTCCTAATCGCCGCGGAGGTCGCGCCCACGGCGCAGCTGGTCGGCACCGCACCCGGTCACAAGCCTATCAGGCTTGTGCTTTGGCGCTGGATTGCTCAGGGATTCGGGGAATCCTGAGCGGGGACAACGGGCATTTCGGGGAGGTCGAAGGCTTGCATGGTGGAAAGGTCGGCGCTGCGGGTAGCCTTCGCGCCAGCGACCGGCCGGCGAGGGATAGCCAGCAGCTCGAGCAGCTGGTCGCGGACCTTCACGGCCCCGCCGAGAGCCGCAACGCGATCGGACACTTCGAGCGAGCCGTCCCGCGCGAGCTCCGTCATGGCCAACCATTCACGCCGACAGGCCAGCATCATGGCCGCCGGTTCGCTCGCTCGCATCAGCGCCATAACTGTTCCTGCCCTTGCCTGCCTACGGGCAAGCGATTTCGGTGTCGTTTTTGGGGTCTGGAATTCTAATCCCGGCATACTTGATCGAGTTACTTAGGATTGCCCCGCAAGTCAAGCCTCCGGTTCCGGTTTCTCCATCCTGAGTAACCTGATCGAGTTGCTTAGGTATGCGTGCCTGGCTGTGGGTCTGGTCTGGTCCTGAGGTCCTGTCGTCCTGTCGTCCTGCGGTCCGGTCCTGCGCTCCGCGTCCTGCGCTCCGCTCCGCGTCCTGCGCTCCGCGCCGCGTCCAGCCGCTCCGCTCCGCTCCGCGCTCCGCCGTCCGCTCCGCCGCTCCGCCGCTCCGCCGCTCCGCTCCGCGGTCCGCGGTCCCGCGCTCCGCGTCCCACGTTCCGCGCTCCCGTTCCGCGCTCCCGTTTCACGTTCGCGCTTGTGAGTGAAATCACATTAGAAAGATGTGGACGCGGGGCGGCAGGCGTGGTTTCCTGTGGACGTGAAACAAAACCTCCCGACCAGCCCGCAACCGAAACCTGCCGCAACCGTCGGCTGGACCCCGATCACTGGCCGCCCGTGCTTCTGCCGGCCCGGACAGGCCCGCGACAACTGCCCGACCTGCGAAGGCACGGGGATGAAGGTGGATTTCGCGGCCATCCGCGCGGCCCGCCAAACGCCGCCGACGTGCGCGCAAATTGAGCGTTGGCTTGCTTCCCGCGGCCTGCCCTCGTTCACGATCGACGAAATCCGCGCGGCTTGAATCCCCCTGACCCTCTAAACTCATGAACCTACAAGACAACCAACGCCTCGTTTCCGCCCGCTTTGCCCACGGCACGCCGATTCCCGTTTACGACGACGGCTTCGGCCCGCTCTGGATCCACCGCGACAGCATGGGCGTGTCCGGTATCGTACGTGCCCGGACGTGGCAAGACTCCTACGGTATCGCGGAAGATGAGTTCTTCCCCACGGCTGACGACGCCCTTGAAGAATTCCATCGCATCGAATCCATGCCAGAGGGCAAAGAGATGTATCACGCACAAGCGTGTTGGGATGAGGCTTACGGATACCGGCCCAACGGGCGCGGCGGTCCAACCCCCGACAAGGATCACGGCATTTACGCCAAGGACCTGAACGGGGACGCCTTGGATCGGCTGACGCCCGCATTCATCGCGGAGCTTGGGATTGTCCTAGAAATCGAAACGGAAGTCTGACCTCCCGCGCGGTCCCCTCGGCAACGGGGGGGCCTAGCGGGCGGTCAGAACCGGCCCGGAAACCACGAACCGCCACACGGCCCGCAACCATACCACGCCATGCAACTGCACGCTCCATTTAGTATCTCCGCCCGCCTCCTCCCCGCCATCGCCATCGGCACGGGAGCCGAAACCGTCACAGTCTCGCTGGACCGCTCCGGGTTCGTTTTGGACGGGCCTTTCGGCGAACACCGCGTTGCGGGCCTTCGGTTGTCGCCGATGTCCCGCACCGTTGAGGACGCTTTCGAGACGCTCCTTTCGTTCATGGGTGCCGCCGCTGAATCTTACCGCTACGCGGAACGGAAGGGAATGGACGGGATGGACGGCGAGAACTCGGAATTGTTCCCCCGGGAAGTGACGGAGGCGCTGGCTCAGGTGTCCTCGGAACTCGAATGCGTCCAATGTGATTTGATGGCCGCGATTGAAGCCGGGGAACGGCTTGTCACCGAATAACCAGCCCGCAACCGCAACGCATAGAACCGATTGAACATGAAACAACGCTTTCGCCTCACCTTTGAAGTCGTCACAGAAGAATCCGTCCGCGACGGGGACGCCGATCGGCGCGGCTTCGTCTCCGATGCGGGCCGCGGCCCGTGGATCTCGCCCGCAGAATCCGATTGGTCCCCGGAAGTCCCGTCCGTTTTCTGCCTCAGGGACGCGGTGGAGTTCCTGACCGCCCGCGAGTCTCACGGCCCGGTTGAGGCCGATTCCTGCCCCGTCTCCCGCACGTCCCCGCCGCGCTGGTTCACGTACGGCGGCGCGATGGACATGGACGGCGAGGCGGTTTCCGTTTCCATGCACGTCCCCCGCACGGTTTCCGGGTCCAGCGCCATGCGTATCGCGCGGCTTTTGAAGTGCTACGGTGTTCGCTAACCGGCCCGCAATTTTCACCCCCAAAACCGCACAGAAAACCACGAACCTAGAAAACCTATGACTAAACGCACCACGGAACTGATTCAACGCATCACCGCCCTCGGCTTCACGGCCGACGAGGCTTGGCAGATCCGCCGCATTTCGATGACGCTTTCTCGATGGGGCGAGCAAGAATGCGGCGACAGCAACGATTTCGCGTCTTGGTCCATCGAACGCGACGAGAAAACCGGCAAGCCGTTCCGCGTCGTCCACTCCCACAAGGCCGGCAGCAAGGTCCGCCGCGAGGCTATCCCTGACCGGGAAGCGGGCGCGCTTAAACGGCTACACTTGCTTGTCGCGGCCCGTAACTTCCGCGTTGACCCGGCCGGGTCTGGCGAGGGGCGCTTTCAATACTATCACCAAACCGACCCGCGCGGCTGCGCTCTGTACCTCCTCCGCGCTTCGGACGTGCGCCCCGGCGAGAAGCTGGACGAAATCTACACGCGCGGGTTGGCCGTGTGCGAATAGCCACCGTCCAAACAACCGGCCCGTCTGCGGGCGAGGCCGACGTTTGCACAGTGGAAAACAACGAACAACCATAACAGAATGAAACACACACAAGGGCCGTGGCTCGCGCTGGAACGCTACACCGACCGAAACAGCATCCCAATCGGCCACAAGCGCCCCGATGGATCGACCTCAATTTTCGCAGAGTGCAACGGCCTAGGCGGCGTCACGGGTCAGACGGAAGGGGACGCCAACGCCCGCCTGATTGCGGCGGCCCCGGAGTTGCTGGCGGCTTTGGAACTGGCGCAGGCGACGATTGAACGCCTATCTCCGGCCCGACCGTTCGATTCGACACAGGGGACGCGGGACGTTATCCGCCTCGCCATCGCCAAAGCGACAGCCTGAATCCCTAGAAGTCGCGCCGGCCTCGGTCGGCGCGCATTCTGCGGATTCACAACTAACACAGAAACGATATGCAAAAAGTGTTCGACAACCTAGTAAACGGAAACATTACAGACGCGAAGAAAGGGGCGAAGCGGCACAGTCTCAAGCGATTGAACGACTACGCCGGGGAAAAACTCGGCTGGTTTCCGGGCCGCGCGTGGTTTGCGGCGGCATACTTGAAAGGCGTCGGTTCCTTCCAAGACTACTGTGACGCGAAATGAAACCTACCATCCCACAACTCGCCCGGACGCTTTGCTGCACCGAGGCACAGGTTCGCGAACAGTTCCGCAAAAACCTCGCGACGATGCGGGCCGATTTGGAGCAAGCGCGACGCACAGGGAAGCCGGTGCGCGGCTACTCTGCGGCCCGCATCGCGACGGACATCGCGGAACTTGAGGGCCGTCTCGCGTGAAGCCTTCCGTGCTCGTTTGCTGTGAGTTCTCGGGAACCGTCCGTGATGCGTTCGCGCGCCTTGGCGCGGACGCTTGGTCTTGCGACCTGCTCCCCACAGAATCGCCCGGCCAGCACATCCAGGGCGACGCGCTCGTCGCGCTCCGCTCCCGCCCGTGGAATCTGGTGATTTCGCACCCGCCTTGCACATACCTGTGTTCGTCCGGGCAACACTGGACGACGCGGGGTCTTCGCGACCCGCAGCACACAGAGGATGCGTTGACGTTCGTCCAGGCCTTCATGGAGGCGGACTGCCCGCGGGTGGCCATCGAGAACCCGGTCGGCGTGATTTCCACGCGGATCAGGAAGCCGGACCAAATCATCCAGCCGTACTCGTACGGGCACGATGCATCGAAGGGAACGTGCCTGTGGATTCGGGGACTGCCCAAGCTCAAGCCTACCGAGTACGTCCCGCCTCGGCGGGCATGCAAGAGGTGCAAGGCGGTCTCGCGGGTCCAGGATTTGCAGGCGTGCCCGTCCTGCGCCCTGGCTGGGGCCTGGTTCCTGCCGCGCTGGTCCAATCAGACGGACAGCGGGCAGAACAAGCTGGGCCCCAGCGCGGACCGATGGGCGCTTAGGTCCGTGACGTACCCGGGAATCGCCGCGGCCATGGCTTCACAGTGGACGGGAGAACTCTCGAAATGAAAACCCACCCCTCAAACATCCGCCCCGGCGACATCGACCTCTACTTCACGGCCAGCCTGAACCGCAGGCTGGCCCGGCACAGGCTCGCCCAATCCATCCGGGACGCCGCCATCCCTGCCTTGCTCCTCCTCGGAGCGATGGCGTTCTCCTGTTCCGCGCTTGCGGCGACCGACGACGAAATCGCCAACGCGATTTACAAGTTGGAAGGTGGCGCAAAGGCGAAGGCTCCATACGGAATCTTGTCCATCAAGGTCCGCGACGCCGCGCACGGGCGCAAAATCTGCCTCAACACCATCCGAAACTCGCGGACAAGGTGGATCAAATCCGGCCGGCCCGGTGATGAACTGGATTTTCTTGCCAATCGGTACTGTCCGCCAAGCGCAGACCCGGTTGGCAATCGCAACTGGAAACGGAACATTCACAAACTAACTAAATGATTTACCTCCTGTGCTCGCTGGCCTACTTGGCCGCAATCGCCGTAATGCTGTACGGATTCAGCAAGCTTCGCCGGACGTGTCCGGTGTGCGATGGAACGGGTGTCAGCCACATACGACAAAGCGGCCTGTGCCGCGCATGCAACGGGGAAGGCAAGCTGTGAGCCACTCCGTCACGTCCAGGTCTGTCAGTTTCCATCGGATTGCTCTTGGCCTGGACCCGCTTCCGAAGCATCCTGTGTGCGTCCGAACGACAGCGGCCCGCCGAATCCACGGCGATAAGCCCCGGAGGCTCCTATCGGTCTCCTACGAGCGTCGCGGGCCGGTCAGGTGGCTCCGGTGGAACTGGGTTCCGGAGCCAGGTGACGTGTTCGTGACCGCGGCGGTCAGGGAGGACTTGGTGACTCGAAACCTGTAACGTCCGGCCCACGATACGGGCCACCTATTTTCCGGCCAACCTGTCGTTGGTCGGTTCCCGCCCGGTGTCTCTTATTGTGGAATAGGGGGCGAAAACCATCGGGCGGGGTTTAATCAACGGAAACGATAGTAACAATATGAACAAATCAACCACATTCAAACGCTACGGAGTGAGGGAGTATGTCCGCGGCTGGCACATCATCGACTCAGCTGGAGAGATTGTCTGGGACGGTGCGGGATATGGAGAGGACCGACCGCTGATGTTCGACACCGAGGACGCGGCGATGGCGTGCGCGGCGCGCATGAGCGATACGGTGGAGGAAAATCAATGAACACGTTTGAAATCAAGAATCCAAGCCTGCACCACGGCCTCGGCCGAGTGGTGTCACGAATCACATCACCGGCCCGCATGGTTGCAGCCGCACGTCCTGGAACCCGACGCGCGGTCCGCCGTGGCATCGGAGGCAAGGCCCTTCGTCGAATCCAGATTGCCACCAAGGCCGAGGAGCGGCGGATTGCCGCCACGGTCGCGGCGGTCGAAGCTGGCGTCATCACCCTGTCGCCGGAGGCCAGCCATCGGCTGGTGGGGGACCTGGAATGAGTCACCACACCAGCGGATTCAGCAAGCGATGGAAGGGCGAGTACAAGTCCGGACCTCGCCCCGGAGAGTTGAAGGCTGCCATGCAATCGAAGGGGCTGTCTGCGAACGAACTCGCGGAGCTTCCCGGCCTGCTCGCCGAGGCCCGTGAAAAGGGCTGGATGACGTGGCCCTCCGAATTGGAGGATGCGCGCGTGATACACCGGGCGAAAAAGTAAACCATCACCAAAATGACATGGATTCTACCAAAACAATTACACACGTTGGCTTGTGCGCTGGATACGGAGGCATTGAACTTGGACTTAAAAGAGTCATCCCGAATCTGCGAACAGTCGCTCTTTGTGAGATCGAAGCGTTTGCCATTGCGAACCTGGTTGCAAAAATGGAAGCGGGACTCATGGACCCGGCACCTATCTGGCCGGATCTTAAAACCTTCCCTTGGGGAGCGTTTCGTGACCAAGTGGGCCTCCTCACTGGCGGTTATCCATGCCAACCATTCAGCGCAGCAGGCAAGCGAGCCGGAAAAGATGACCCAAGACATTTATGGCCTTGGATTGCAGATGGAATTGATTCAATGCGACCAAGTATCTGTTTCTTTGAAAATGTCGAAGGACATATCTCGTTGGGGTTGTCCAACGTCATCGAAGACTTGGGAAGAATGGGTTACAGAACAACGTGGGGCATATTCAGCGCGGCTGAAGTTGGCGCGCCTCATCAACGCAAACGAGTCTTCATCTTGGCCAACCGCAACGACGAGGGATTGGAAAGGGCCATCAGCAAGAGCATACAAAGGCAATCCAGAGAATTTGTCGGACATAACAATGATGACTTGGCCAACACCCACAACAGCGGAAGCGGGCAAGATCAGTTGTCGTCCGAATTATGGACAACTGGGGTTGAGCAATCATCCAGAGGTTCATGGTTATCAAGTAAACCGTACGAAATTGGAAAAATCACGGTCTGGCCGAGTCGTCCATCAATCCCCCAACACTCATGGGAACCCCCCAGAGTTGTCATCTCAATGGAGAACGCCATCAGCCAACGAGGCTGGAGCCAGGGTGGAGACGTTATTCACGAAAGACGGTCAACCAGCGAAACCCGGAGAGAGGGCGTACAGGCTACAACCGGATGGTCGCCTAGTGCTACAATCTCAAACCATCAATCAGCAAGTAGAGATGGTGGAGAAGGAGAAGCGGCAATTGTGGGCGACACCAAGGTCGGGCAAGGTCACAGACGAGAATCAGGAGACATGGGCCTTGAGGCAAGCCAAGGGGGACGTGGCAACGATGCCGTTGACGTTACAGGTCAAGCAATGGAGAACACCATCCGCAGCGGAGGAGAAGAACCAAGCGCACAGCCAGCAGATTTATCTCCAGAATCAAGTGGGCGCGACACCGAAATTAGGAGAAACGAACGGCAAACTGAATCCTCGCTGGGTAGAAACCCTGATGGGACTGCCCGTGGGCTGGACTATTCCAAGCTGTGCGTGTCCGGTGACAATCGAACCGACGAACTCCGACTCCTCGGAAATGGAGTAGTCCCAGCCACCGCAGAGCTTGCGTTCAGGACGCTTTTCTCATCGCTCGACGCCGACCTTTAGCGGCAAGCGATTGGAACTTTTCCTTGCCGAGTTTTTTGCGACCGATTGATGCCGCGAGAGCAGCAGGGTCTTTGACACCTTTCTTCTCAAGAGAGCCGATAAGTTTTTCGTAACGGCCTCCACCACCAAGTTTCATTTTATCCATAAAATTACCATGCTTTGCACGACCAAAATTTAGGCGTTGTCTTGTCCTTTGCCTCTGAGCAGTTGTGTCGCGCGCGGAAATTCTTTCTACGACCGGGATTGTTCTTTTTGATGGTCATATCCGGGTCGCCGAACCTGACCTTCACAACATTGCCGTTATCGTTCTTCACGTACACCGCGCTCTTCTTGCGCTCGCCAGGAGTGTAGAACGGTTTGTTGAGCGACACCTTCTTTCCTTGATAGGTGTTACCTTTTTTTGAGAGAGAGGTCATGGCTTGATCTTCGGAAATCCTTTAGCTGAATAGACCGAGATTTTCTTCTTCACTCTGTTGCGACGAGAAATGAGCGACTGCTTGGTCCTTTTATTAGAATCAAACGATTGCACAGGAGCAACGAACGGGTCCGCAACGAAGTCGCTCATTTGGTTGGCCTTTGGGGAACACCAAGAGAATCCTCAAACACGTTTCGCTTGTCTTCTGGAAGGCTTGCTTTTGCATCTTCAGATTTCTGATACAAATCATCCCATGTTTTATTGAACTGAACCAATGACATGTTGGAGTTTCTTGCCAACGCATTTGCTTGAGGAATAGTGATGTTTGGTTTTAGACCTGCACCTGCTTGCGGAAAACGAACGACTGCTGCAAGGAAGTTTTGAACAGGCGCGCTTCCAACCATTGCGTCAACTACCCACCTTGCTCCAGTCGCGCGCCTCATTGAATTTGCAATCTGGTCAGGTTGAAGACGCCCCCCTTGCTCCGTCATGTTCCTTGCGCGATTCCACAACATGTAATCATTGATCATGTTGAAGTCTGCCGGATCCAAAACAGTACGAATGATCTGCATCCGGTTTGGATCATCTATGATGTCTCCAAGAGCTTGAACACCTCTGCGAAGATTTGCAGGCCCGGTTTCAGAAACGTGATTCAACAATGCCGTTGCTGCATCTGTCCTTACCGCATTCAGCGTCGCAGGATTCAACTGATTGAGAGCATTTTGTACAACCTGTGGATTTTCAGACCTAAACAAAAAGTCTCTGACAAATTGAGAAGGGTCAACGTCTGGATTCAGTTGATTTCCCTGAACGAGGCTAGTGGTTGTATTGAAAAACTCTCTCGACCTCTGCCTAGCTTGCTGCGCTAGATTGATTACATTGTTTCTCAATGTAGGAGATGCAATGTTTCCAACATTATCGGTGATTTCATTTAGCTGTTGAGGAGTGATTCCAGTTGCGACAGGAATTGTCATCCCGACGTTTTGAACGCGAACAGCATCGTTGAAAATAGACTGAAGCCTGTTTGCGTTTGCCTCACTACCGGCAACAATGTTTCGCACCCCTTGAGGAAGCTCCCTGAAGTTGTTTGCGATGGAAGAAAGGTTTTCAGTTGCAACTCCACCAATTTCAATAGGTGCGCTGCTTCTCAATGAATCAAGAAAACCACGCCGAACCTGGTCAAATTGGATACGCCCCTGCGCGGTTGGAGCCAAAAGATTCCTGATTGAAGTGAATCCTTCTGGCGATCTAGCGAGATCAGAAAAGAACTGCTCTGTGTTTTGATACCCCCCGTCGCTTGCCGGGATAGACGCCCTCCTGATTATCGGATTATCCTGAAGCAAGTTGAACCTGTTTTCAGCAAGCCCCTGAGCGGTCACAACCTCGTTCTCAATTCCAAGCCTGCGAGCAGACGCAAGCTCTTCATTTTTAAGGGCAGAGCGAAGCCTCCTCAGTTGGTTCTGAGCGACGCCCGGTGCGACTTCTGAAAAGTGATGGATGAGTCCATCGATTGACTGCCTGAGTCCAACAATCTGTTCAAAGGTCTGAGGGCTTCTCGCAACATCAAGCAATGCTCTTGCGCGCGAAGATGCCTCATTGAAAAACTGAGAAGGAATGCGATCAATGGTGGTTGTTGGAGCGCCACCGATGATAACAGATGGAGTGGTTGTTATGCGCTCCTCGGTCGCAAGCGCGCCAAGAATATCATCTACTGTATTGGTTAGATTTTGACTTGGAGCTATTGGAACTTCAGGTTGGCCACCAAGCCTCCTTGTAAGAGTTGTTCTGACGTTGTTGTAAGCATTGTCAACGATTCCCCCAAGGCGTTGATCTTCTCCACGTATGAATCCAACAGAGTTGTTTGCTGCGTCTTGCAATGATGCCGCCCTTGGAGAGCGAGGCAAAATGGTTCCAATGGTTCCTTCGACTTCAGCAGAGGCTTGGCCAGCGGATCCCGCTGCTCCAGTCCTTAGTGCTCCCCTTGATACAGCTTCAGCACCAAGAATATCTTGCTGTGCGGTTGCAGATGTTGCTCTTACCTGTTGAACCGGAAGGCCAAGGTTCCCGCGAATCGCTTCTGGAAGTCTTTGCTGTGCGGCAAGTGCGGCAGAGCCTGGACCAAATGTACCTGGAACATTTCTGCCCGTTTGCTGTGTAGCTGTAAGTGGAGCGGCTTCGGGACCAAGCACAACTTCCAATCGACCAGAGGCTTCTCTTCCCGCTTGAGCAATCTGCTGTTCGGTTGTAAGCAAGCTCGCTCGTCGCGCTACTGCTCCACTAGCGCCGCCAACACCCGCTCCAAAAAGTGCAGGGAGACTGATTTCTTTTCCAATTTCTTCCCAAGTTGGAAGCCTTCCTTCATCAATGTATTTTTGGATAACATCACCAAAAGCGGCAGTGGAAGCATTTACAACAGCCTGTCTTCCAGCTTGATAAAGTCCTGCTGCAAAAGGACCAGCAACACCTTGAACCATTCCAAGCGCGGGGGTTGCAGCAACAATTCCAGACTGTAATTCTTTTCCATAATCCGGCTGTTGTCGTTGGCCAGAAAGTCCTTCTATGCTTTGCGCGGTTCGTTCGCCGGCATAACCGGCAAGCCCCATTGCAGCAGGATTTCCACCCGTAAGAACACCGGCAATAAGTGGAGGAGCAATGCGAGCAGTTGTTGTAACAACTCCAAGGCCGGTTTTTCTTGCAACATCTTCAGGAATTGCTGGAGATGTCATAAACCCTCCGCCACCACCAGCGGCTGCGGCTCTTGCGTAACCAATGTTCTTCGCATCATTCACCGCACTCTGCAATTGTTCAGCAGAGCCAAGGTCAGCGACAGGAGCGGATGGTTGAGCAGGGGTGGCTGGGGTTGATGATTGCGATTGTCCACGCAACGCGGAAAGGACGTCCGCTTCTGTCGGCTGAGTATCAGATTCCAGAACAATTCGTTTCTGAACTCCGTTGTCGTCAACTGTTACAGCAAAGCGTGGCATAAGTTATTGTCCAAGGATTTCAGTTGATATGATTTTGATGCCACCACCAGCAGGCTGGCCCACCGATGGAGTGGATGAATCAGGTGTGGTAGGAGTAACTGATTGCTGCTGTCCAAACGTAGGAAATGGTAATTTGTATTTTGTAACAAACTTATTAGCTTGATTCACCTGACCCGGAGTAATCCTGTACTGATCCTTGAACGACCTGACAGTTCCATAGTAATCTTCAGCAACAAGAGACGCAAAGTTCCTGACATCATCACCAAAGTTGTTGCTCTGGATATTTCCAAGAGAAGCCTTAAGTCTTTCCATTTCCTGAGAGGTTACAGCCTTGCCAGATTTTTCAAAAGCAACAGTGTTAAAGTTGCTCTGAAATCTTTGAAGCAAAGCGTACGCTTGTTTTTCTTCCTCAGTTTTAGCGGAAGAAATCTTTCTTTTTAATTCTTCAACCTTGCCGTCAATGAGTCCGACATATTTTTGAATTGCACCAGCACCAAACTGCTTTTCAAATTTATCTAGTTGATCAGCAAGCATTGACGCAGAGTTGGAAATAATTTCGTCACCCCTGATTCGTTTCTGATCATTACCTTCAGGAGTTTTCCACTTACCAGTCAGGGCGTTATTCCTGATGTATGAATCAGTCTGTTCGTCTGGTTTTCCAAATGCAGATGTGTACTCAGCGATGGCGAGTTCAGCGTTACGCTCTTGAGTTCTTTCTGTTGGAGATTTTGCGCGTTCTTTTGCTTTTAAAATTGCATCACCAATTCGCTGCTCAAAAGGGAGGGTATTATCCGTCTGAGTATATGCAGCCCTTACGTCTTGGCTGTACTCTTTTAGTTGTCTGACTTCTCGAAGTTTCGGCATGTACTTATCAAAAACACCCTGATCAATAGACCCTTCTGAAGTTACAACCTTAACATTGTACAGCTCTTGAATATCAGCCGCATCGCTGAGTTGTTTGTTTTCTATTGTCTGTAAAGATTTCTGGAGTCGTGCGCGAGGCGCGTAATTATCCAATTGCTGACTAACTTGAAACATTACGTTCTGGTTTGACTTTGACTGTACCGGAAGAAATTTTGGAAATTCAGCTTTTGGATTTCTGAAAAACTCATCACGCATTTGCAGGTTTGTCTGCATGTTTCCATAATCGTTCGTGAGTTTTGACTGCTCGTCCAGGGCTTGATTGTAAGCATTGAGCTGAATCTTGTTTTGAAGCTCAGATTGCTCCTTACGAATCTGTTGGTCGGCCATTTGCATGTTGACCTGATCCATCATCCTACGCTGTGTCTGCGCGCGATCGTACAACGATGCGCCAATCTGAAATGCTTCAAGAAATTGGTCGGCCATAAGAATTTTTAGTTGTAGCCAACACCGTAATTTCCGTAACCCGAAGAACCAAAGTTCATCGGCTGACTATACAGGTTTTGAGACTGAGAAGGGCCGTTCATCATGTTATCTACATTCCCGTAGTTGTACGGAGAAGATTGGCCACCGGGTGCGCCCTGCCCATTTCCTTGTCCAAAGTATTGATTGAACGCAGGACCAGCAACAAGACCACCAATAGTTGAGAGAGATCCACCAAGAGCAGACATCATCGGATTTGGAGCAGCAGACACCTGTGCAGCTTGCAAATCCCGACTGTATTGAGCTTGCTGCTGCTGCTGCAAAACCCCGACGCGTTGTGCCGGCGTGATGAACATGCTGCTGGTCGAGAACGGTTGGACCATTCCAAACATACGCTGCTGCTGGATAAAGCTCTGTGCCTGCTGCAATCCTTGGTTCTGGATCTGCATGCCGGTCAGTCCAAGGTCGCGCGCAGTCAACGATCGGCCCATCCCGCTTGCACCACCAAAGCCACCGGACAATGCTCGTCCAGCGGTTGACCGTTGAACCTGTGAAGATATTTCCGGCGAGATTTCGCCTCGCAAAGACGCTCCGATGTTTGATCCTGCCTGTGCAATCAACTGGTCGTAACCAGGGATGGCCCGCCGAAGCTGTTCCTCCAGAACGCTCTGGTCAGCAGTCGTTGTCTTTCTTGCAAGTTCTGACGCAGAAGACAATGAACCAAGGTTTTGCTTGATTGCTTGTTTTTGCTCTGCGGCAAAATCAATGGGCTTGAATGCTGGAATAACGGGCTTTTTGCCAGCCCCAAGCAAACCGCCCAAAATACCGCCAGCGGATCCAATTATGCCCCCAAGAAGTCCCTCTGCCATAAATTAAAATTCCTCCTTTGTGAATTGATTGCAATTATCAATCAAGAATGATTTTTCATGTTCAATGTTCATGGTTTTCATATTCAGAACCATTGGGAAAAACCTCCACCGTTCAAGCCGACCCCGACCATCCTGATGGTGTGTACTGCGTCGCCAAGATATTGCATCGTCTGTTCCTGTACAGCCTGTACCGCTTTCGATTCGTAGGCCACTGCTTCCTGTATCAAGTCGTTCTCCTCTTTGCGGATTGCCATGACCATCAACTTGATGGCGTCAGGAGAAGGCGGGATCAGATAGTCGTTCACTCCGGTAGCGTTGACGTGACGCATCTTCGCCATGACCGTCACCGGCTTGCTGTCGTCGCTGCTGCAACGGTCCGCGAGATAGCTGCGACGATACTGAGGAAGCGTCTCATCGGGGTCGTACACAGCCAGATCAAGCTCCAAAAGAGTTGTAGCATTGTACTCGTACAATCGGCTCGCCGTGTTCGTCGCCTCGCGGATGACCCCTGTAAGGCTGGTGAACTTCTTGGTGGATTGAACGTACGGAAGAGCCAAGGTCAGCTTTTCGCCATCAATCCAAACGCCTCCAGATAGCGTCCTGATCCATTGACCGTTCTGGTCCACCCCCTGAAGCGTGATGGTTTTGCCGACATCCGACGCATCGCCTGGATAGACTCGAATATAGCTGTTCAATCCACCGGACATGTCTCGGTAAGAAACAACCGTTCCTCGATCGACAAGCTGTTTGCCGGCGCACGCCGAGTTTTCACCGAGCAATCCATATCCGCTCTCTTGGAACTCGAACCATTGGTTGCGAACAGTACCGACGCCGCAGCAATCTGCCACCGCTTCAATCGTCTCGATCTGTCTAGGCCAAGTTATACACCCACCAACGGTGTTTATCGTGAACCGACCGTACGCTCCCGCCCAAAGACCCTTGTGAAGCAATCGGCGACACGCCTGATTGATGTAGTCATAGACGCGCGGATCATCGACACACACGCCGACAACGCGGGCAATCGTCGATTGGATGTCCTGAACAATCAGTTTCATTTGGTGTAATAGACTCGCGCGGTCCGCTTGATGAAGTAAACACCATAGAACGGAGGAAGGTTGTTGTGAGCGATGTCGCCACCTACGCTAACCGCTTCCGCGTCCAAGCTCGTATCAAGTGTTGCGGCTGGGAACACAGTCGTATTGTTTGTCACAGGGTTGGAATAGGTTCCGCCATCCGCAGAATCCCTTGTTCCATCTTCTCCTCCATGACCAAACACCTGTATCGCTATGTCGTGCGTGTGAACTGCTAATTCTGGAGTGGTCAGCTTGTGTTGGTCTTCTCCGACAACAGCCGTGGCCGTTGCGGTTCCATTCACAGCAACAGCGCCGCTCGCCGCAAAAGCTCCGACACCGACCGGGAATCGTGCCGCGAACGCTGCATCAATCTCCCACATCGGACCTGTGACGCTTGTGACCGTGACTGCACCATCGCCACCGTCGTACAGCCCAAGATCAATCGTCGAACCAACAAACATCCGCCGCTCTTGACCAGCCGCTTCGACCGTGTTCTTTCGGATCCAAAACCCCTGGGTGAAGATCCACCAAAGCCCTTGGTCATCGAGCCAAGGATAAACACGGTTGTTGATCGCAGGAAACGATGCTCCAAAGTTGAAGAACGAGTTCCCGATGGTACTGTTGAAAACCGCCTGCGTCCCACTGATGATGTCGTTGGCCAACGTCTGGTAGTTGGTCGGGCAATAGTTTACAGGAAGGCTTGGAGGAACAAGGTTGATCAGTGTTAGATTTGCCATATTATTCCGATGTGTAAGTAAACGGGTTCACGTCGCACGCTTCAAGCGTCTTGCATCCTTGGGAAGTCCTGCACTCTCCGACAGCAGACTCCTGGACATCGTAAGCGTGGACGCGGACGCTCTTGATGCGACAAAATCCGGTGATGGTCAAAGCCATCTGCACTTCGTACAAGTTACGGGTCGGGGTGCTGATGGTTGAATTGCACGATGTATCTTCTGGGGTCGGCAGACGCATCTTCGGCCTGTACTGAGGTTGGAAGTTAGCAATCGGACAAAGGTTGCTGCACTGGTTCGTTGTGGCGCACTCCGACCAGTTCGCCCAATCCAGCCATCCTGGATATTGGTCAGGTCGATACTGCACATTGAACGCAGCGGTTCCATCAAGCGCATCGATGAAGATGTCCCCTGAATCAAGCCGCTTCAGTCCGAACGGAATCTCAAAGTTGTAAGCCCTTGTCTGCACCAACCACTCAATCGAGCTTGGTCCGTTCGCAACGCTGTTGTCCTCCTTCTCCGCCTTGCTGATTTCCCAGAACTGGATTGATTGGTCAGAACCGCGAGCAAGAATGAAGCATCGGTCACCGTAAGCATTCTCTGACTTCAAGACCTGCAACACGTCGAGGCCGGTCCAGATTCCAGCCCAAGCCGGTGGGAACTTTTTCCGCAGCGACGTGATCAGGTCGAAATCAAGGACAAGCAACGCCTTGTGGATGACGCCTTCAGAGTTATATCTCGGCTGTGCAGTCATCAACAGCCGGTTGTCGAACACGACCGCAGAGCTTGCCCAAAGAAGATTGGTCTGATCGTTGTCGGTGATGTTCAGCACCTCGTTGCTGATCGGGGTATTCCCCCAATCGTTGAACGACCTCCTTGCGATGATGAACGAGCGCACTCCATCAACCGCCCGATAGAAAACGTCACCGTTGACAGTGATGGCCGACCTAGAACCAAGAGCACCATTGGTCAACAAGCTGATTGCTTGGATTGGATAGCTCAGGTTCTTCCAGATATCACGATCAACCGGAGCATTGATGCTGAAAACGTATCGAGGAGTGAAGATCAGGAGCGGGCCTTGGCCGAGCGATGTGTCCGGGTTTCCCGGTATGCCCATCGCCGTGATACCGCCAGAATCAGAAGGAACGGCGAAATCTCCGCCCTCGTTCAAGAAAGTGTTTTCGGTTTCCTTCAAAACGCTCGCGCGCGTTCCGTCACCATAGACGATATCGGTTGCTCTGAATGAGAACCCATTTTCAAGAGCGTACCAGATTCGCCCGTTCACGTAGGCCATCATCCTCCCGCACTTGATCTCATCAATGTTGGCTCTTCGGATTCCTACACCATTAAAAATCAAAGGATCACTGACACCATCTTGGATGATGACAAAGTTTTCTGCCTGCACCATCCATCCATCAAGGATGTTGGAAGGGTTATAAAGACTTGAGGATGTGGATATGTTTTGGACGCTGTTCTGGTCGATGTCGTACAGCCAAACTTTGCCACTGATCAACATCAGGATGAACGTCCTTCCGTTGTCTGCGATATACGGAAGAGCGCATTGAAGGATACCCGTCAATCCGCTTGGATTGTAGCACTCCTCCGAATATCCATCAGCCGTGATGTTGGTGATGTCCGCAGTGATCGTCGCATTGTCTGCGGTGATTGAATCGCAGATGACCATGTCCTTCTGGATGAATCCGGGACGAGGAGACGCGAATCCCTGACGGAAGCTGGCATTGACCGCGAACGCGACCTGGTTCCTGTCCACCTCTGACGGCATCACGCCAGAATCAACGCCACCCTCAAAGGTGACGGATCCATCGGTGTACCTTTTCGGTGCGCGTTCGCTCATCGGTTAGGCTTGGATGCGGTGCACCGAGAATGAAGAACTAGCGTTCAAAGACATTGTGCCAGTATATGCACCTCTAACGTAGTAAACTTCATAATAGTCACCAACATTTGACGCTTGATCAATGTATGAAAACGCAATCGGAGCCTCTATTGCTCCAGGAGTAAAAGCTAGGCTGGTAAAAATAGAAGCTCCATTTTTCTTTATCTGAAACGTGACGTCTGAAGCGACACCGGTTGTGCTTATGTTCAGTACAACATCAATATTATAATATCCCGTATAAGGAACAACATATCGACCAGTTGCCGCTACAAATCCAGAAGCTGAATCAAGCGTTGCCCACGTTCCTGATGGAAAGTCTGTAAGGCTAAATGGGTTCGTCTGTGTGATTAAGGATAACGCCAACGCAGATCCGGTCACTCTACGGGTGAACGTGACGTAGTTGAACGTAGCAGTTCCAGAAGCGATGGTGATTGTGCCAGCGCCGGGTGTGATCGTGATGTTCGCGCCAGCGGTAAGGCTTGCGACCGTGTATCCAGAACCATTTCCAATCGGTATCTGTCCATTGGTCGGAACAGTTGCGACCCCGGTTCCGCCTTTTGCGACAGTCAAGACACCGCTGATGTCTGCAACTGGAATGGTGGCAGAAGTGTTAATTGCTCCAGACCCTGAGCTTCCAAGAGTTTTTACATAACCAGCAGAGAAAGAATCAAGAGCGGTCGCGCTAGGAATCGAAGCGTCAGGAACACGAACGATGTAC